>Ga0209285_10000006_pt1 | contig 88475 bp, 83 predicted proteins | sample PPLLak3March2015_2_FD_187249 | JGI IMG/M metagenome (GOLD analysis project Ga0209285, IMG submission 187249) | Freshwater sediment microbial communities from Prairie Pothole Lake near Jamestown, North Dakota, USA - PPLs Lake P8 Core (3) Depth... | ecosystem: Environmental > Aquatic > Freshwater... | reverse complement strand
AGAATAACGATAAGTAACGGAAAATACACGTATACAAATTCAAATGGGGATTATTCGCTATATATAACGCCAAAGGAGGGCGGTGAGTGGATTACTATAACTGCAATGCTATCTGGGTATCCTCTCCAAAGTGTAAGACAATTTGTAAGCAGCACAAACATAGATCCGATACATGTCAATTTCTGGCTAACTTATGTAGGAGGCGATGATACTCAAGACAACCAGGCGTTGCAAGCAGATGTACAGCAAGTTCAGGTAGAACCAAAGCCGTATCAAAATCAGCAGTAAACTAACAAATTGAAAGGGCGGTAAAACCGCCTTATTTTTTATTCGAAAATCTTCCAAGAAGCTATTTATATGCTAAAATACAAAATAGGGTATCAAATATTTGAATTAAAAGGGTGAATATATGATTAAAAAACTAACAATAATAGGATTAATTCTAACGTTATTGCTGTCTGCAACTGCATCAGGCATGCAAGATGCCTCAGAAGTAGCGGCAAACGTAACAATTTTAATGAGTCATGCGGAAGATACCTTAACCGTTACAGCAGTGGATCAATTAGATATACCATGGGCAGACGTTATCTCAATGGGGCTTTCGGCTAGTTACACATGCAACATACCAACATCCGGATTTGTAAAGACCGGAGATGTCATTACAAATTGCTCCGGGGTATTTTTATTAAAATATGGACTAACAGGTCAAAGCTTAGGTACTTTTGATTTTTCAGCTTCCGAATCTATTGCAAAATATGGCTGGGCATACGGCCAAGTTTTGCTAAAATCACAAGATAAGACATACCCAGGAAAAAACATAACAATACGCATCTATCCAAATGAAAACTCTGTAAGTGATCAAGATAGTAAGATTACAGCCAATGGTGGAATTAGTATTGTGGATAGAAACAGGATGTCTGTTTATTTAACAAATAAAGATGGCAAATTCACAATTTCCAGCCTGCAGACTGGAACGTACAGGATAGAGGCAATAAAAAGCGAGCTTTACAAGTCCGCTAAATTTATTGAAGTAAAAGAAAACCAAGGCACCGAAGTAAATTTTACCATAGAAATTAGTGAAACCCGCTTGGAAATAGACAGATCCATCGAATCAGGAAATGTTGCTGGAGAAATAAACATACAATTAGGAAATAACAGCGAATACGAACACGAAATCACAATTTATGATGGTGTAAATATTTCACCAGTAAAAATATTTGAGGGCGAGTTATCCTTAATTGTCAGCGGGAACGAATACAGCACAGGTAAAACAATAGCGATAACAGTCGATCAAAACTTATTTGGCAATACGCAAGACTTAACCGTAAAATACGACGGCGAATCTATAGAAATGGCAGACAATATATCTGATGTCTTAAATCCAAATAATGACGGCCTTCATGCAGAGTACCTTATCATGTTAGGTGCAAATGGTATCGAAATACTGATAAGTATTCCGCACTTCAGCGAACATGAAATAACAATTTTGGGCTTAGCCGGAGAAGTAATAGAAACGCTAGGTGGAATTACCGCAGTACTACTATATATCACAATGTGTGCAGTTGCAGCAGTCGTTTTTATAGGCACTATTTACATAAGAAGGAGATTCTAGGTAACTATTAAATCCCTATTTTTTATTTATGACTAGAAGGTGATTAGGATGGATATTACAACTATAGTTATAGACGCATGCATTACAATATTCGCACTAGGTTTGTTATTCGTATCATTGTTCAGTTACAGGAAATATAAAAATACAAAGCTACTCCCCATAAGCTTGATATTCCTTGTTTTTTTTATAAAAGGTATACTGTTAAGCTTAGGTTTATTCGATAAACAGATATCAGATATAATTTTTAATCCATACGCTGGATTATTTGATCTGGTAATACTTGTTTTGTTGTTTATAGCCACTCTTAAGAGATAGTTTTATGGATGATGCTCTTGAACTTAATACAAGGAGAAAAATCTATGATCTTGTAACGAAAAACCCCGGGTTACATCTTAGTAGGATCGCAGAACTTCTCAATATGAGAATATCATTAGCTGAATACCATTTGATTTATTTAGAAAAAAATCAAGTAGTTATCGCCGTCAGAGAACTGGGTTATACAAGATACTATATAAAAGGAGAAGTAGGAACTGAGAATAAGAAGATACTGGCATTGTTAAGGCAAGAGATTCCGTTGAAGATAGTACTTTTTCTTTTAAATAACGCCAATTCGCAGCATAAGAATATTCTTAAAAATATTGATGTCGCCCCTTCCACGCTCTCATATCATCTTAAAAAATTGATGAAAAATGGAATTGTTGCTGTTCAAGCTTACGGCGAAGATCGAGGATACTCTATTATTGATAAGGAAGAAATCTTAAGACTTCTCATACAATATAAGCCATATAGCTTGATTGATGGCTTCAGAGATATTTGGGTTGATTTAACAGTAGAATGAGTATAACAATTTTTATAATATCCTGGAAAACTATTTACGGGGCGTAGTTTATTTCTTCATATGAACCTTTTAGATTATACCTATTATCTTGTTAGGCAAATACCCGCTGGACGTGTTTCTACATATGGTGCAGTTGCAAAAGCTCTTGGAAATAAAAGATATGCAAGGGCTGTTGGCAAATACATGAATAAAAATCCAGATGCAGATACGATGCCTTGTTTTAAAATTGTTAAATCTGATGGGAATCTTGGTGGTTTTGGTCTAGGTATTAAGGATAAAATAAGAAGATTAAAAAACGATGGCATAGAAGTTAAAGATGGCAAAATAGTTAATTTTGAGAAAGTGTTTTTTGATGCGTTTAAAACTGAGTACCCTTTGAAGAAAAGTTAGATGTCTTCTAATTCCTTACTTGAAACAACAGGGATTCCATTGTTTTCAAACCATTTCTTATACTCAATTGCTTGCGATTTTTTAAGCGATTTTTTATGGATGTAAACGCCGCTTACATTAGGTGTTTGTTCTAAAGATTTTTTCAGCATCTCATCGTTTATGTTACCAGCGTCTATGTGGTAGGTTGGTATCATATGTCCGAATGCTGCTTTTTTTTGCATTGCTATTTCTGTGAATCTTGGGGCGTAGTGTCCCCCACCTATTCCTAAGAGTACTGGTATGTCTTTTGGTAAATCTTCTTCGTAGTGGTATGTTTGCAGTAGTTCTAGTATTGATTGTGATATTATTTGTGCTGGTTCTTTTTGTTTCCATTGTACTTCTGTGCTTCCTACTTCTGCGAAAACAGTTGGTATCTTCAGATATGGCCCATGGTGGGTTACTTCGTAACATACTTGGTATTCTAGTTTTGTTGTTTGCAGGTTTTTTTTAATTAATCTTAATAGATGTGTCATGAGTCTTGGTGCTGATGGGATTAGTGTTTTTGGTTTTCCTCCAAACTCTGCGGCTCCATAATTTCCTATTGGGTGTACTGTTAGTGTTGGTTCCCCCATTTTACTTCTATGTCTTGATAGAAAAATTGCTATTTTCGGCTCTATGTTTAGTTTCTCTTTTACTTCTTTGTCTATGTTTTCGTGTCGTATTTTTTTGTCCGGTATTGTTACTATTATTATATCTTTCATTTTTGTGTGTTGGTACGCTGGTGTGTTGTAGAATATGCCGTGTTCGTTCCATGTTGTTTTTTCTAGGAGTATGTTTTTCATGTTTGTGCTAGCAGGATCTTCCGATGATGATATTATTAAAACAGTCATGGTCAGGGTATTAAAACAAAAAACGTCTTTTTAAGGTTGCTATTGTCTTTCCTTTTTTAGTAGTTCTTTTACCTTTTGCATTCGTACTATGAAGCGTATTCTATCCTCCACTGTACATATTTTTGCGATGTACATTATTTCGTTTGCTTCTTGTTCTGTTGCAAGTAATCCAACTACTAACATGTTTTCTAATAGTTTTTTTATATTTATGTACTTATATATCTTATTTTACAAGTGTTATCATTTAATTTTTTATAATTAATAATTAAAAATATAATATTAATCTATAAAATATAGCATATCTTATACAAATCAATTTTGATATATTCATGAAGTTATATCAAAGAAGCCACAAAAATATATATTTTTGTATATCTCTATAGGATAAAAATTATTTTTAGTCCTTTTTCCTCAAATGCATAACCGCAGCAATAAAACCGAGAACTATGGGAGTCATAATCACATAATATATGGGTGGAATTCTCCTAAGAACTAATGTTACATCATAACCATAGATATACAATAAAATAAGAGAAACCAAAACAACAGGAATCATTATAGCAAATATGAGCGGTAAAGCTTCTCTGCCCACCACACCCGCAACCTCCAAATTATTAATATTAACCTATATCTATAAAGCTTAAAGACTTTTGTATACTAAAAAACCACTCAAAACCCAGTGGGAAGCTTAATCTTTTTCTATGGGAGTGAATAAATCATTACCTTTGAATATCTCATCAACTGAACAATTAGTAAAAGTTATATCAATACCAGTTGGTCTGAACTTACCATCAAGTGTGTCCCAATAAATCTCTATACTATTTTTATCAATCGCTAGTACTGTGCCCCTATACTCACTGGTTTTACCATCTTTGTCCTTACGAACCCTTTTCACTCTATCGCCAAGAACAAAAATATCAAACAAAGAGGGATACTCATCAGTTTTTTTATCGGGCTCATCCATGATAACAACCAACTATTATCTCCCTGAAAACATTTGCAATATATATAAATTTATTCTAAAATACAATTAAAAAATAAAAGACTCTTTTACTATGTTGTCTTAATGGTCCCAAGAACAGGCTCGTAAATCAAGCCCTTATCCATTAGCGAGTTAAGTGCCTCTTCAACGGAATCTCGGCTTAGACCAGATTTCTCACATTTCTTAGTAATAGCATCCCAGGAAGCACCATTCTCCCCCTCAATATCTTTTATGACCTCTAAAACCTTGTTTTCCGTTTCCTCAGAAGCATCTTCTTTCACAGGCTCTTCAACTTTCTTCTGTGCCTCTTTAGTTTTTTTAGTTTTAGGTTTCTTCTCTTCTTTTACCCCCTCGTCAGGAGGAAAAGCCAGTTTTTCCCTACTAGGTCTAAGATACTGAAGCGACTCCTGTATCAGCGTAATATATTTTTCAATATCAACACTACCATAGTTTTTAAGAGCAGCAACCACGCCATCGGAAAGGTCCCTGCTGTAACCAAGTTTCCTGAGATCATAAGCATTCGACTGGCTCATCTTCATAGCCTCAAGCACAGCCTCTATACGCTCCTTAGTAGACTCGCATGTCTCAAGAATCCACTGGTCACGAGCCTCTGCGTTAACTTCCATGATCTTCTCAGGGCGAATAGAAACATAAAGAACACCCTCCTCAGGTTTATACGTCCTTGCCTTACCTAGAACCGCTACAAAAGCAGGCACCTCAATAGCAGAAAGAGCATCAGTTGCATCCTGCTGGTACTGACCAGAATACAACGTATAAACACCAGTCGGATCAGATATATGAGCTCTAATTAATTCACCGCTCTCAGAGATATTTTCAACATCGGTCAACACACCAACAATAAACAACCTGTTAACCTTAGCACCAAGAGGAGTAATGATATAAGACGGGGTTTTCTCCCCAGTACCCTTCACCTCAAAATTTGAGTCGTTGTACTCACCAGCAAAAACCCTCCAAGCAGTCTCACGCTTCATCGTAGCTCCTCCAAATCATGAGACAAACTCTCAGCTTTTTCTTTTATGTCAACATCAACCATCTCAGCATTCTTAGCAATAACAGTGGTGCCAAAATCATCACCCAAAGCATTACCACCAACCCTAATCCTATGAGCAAAAAAGGTTTTATTAATCATATCAACCAAGGCTTTATCATCCTTTGATTTGTCAACCATTTTCTTTAACTCATCCAAGGTTTTATCCAATATCTTCTCAGTTATATCCTTTCCAATTATGCAGTTCACAGAACCAGAGCCATCATCAACCACTAGTTTAACCCTTAGATCAATCTTAACCTTCGATAGCTTACCGTGATCTTTACACTCTTTATCTACCACAGTCCTGTTACACTCAGGACAACGACTGATAATGCCACTACCCTCACGTATCTCAATAACAGTGCCCTCAACTTCAACATCCAAAGCACCACGCTTCTCAACCAAAAGGTGAAGAGGCATCTTACTTGTTTTAATTTCATCCTCAGAAATCTTACCGGCATCTAGTTTCTTAACAATTGCTTTATCATCAAAACTAAGCTGAGGAATGCCCTTCCAAGATTTTATGTAACCGCCAGTGATCCTAACCACATCACCTTTCTTTAGTTTGAAATCATGCCATGACGTAAACTGGGCTTTACCCGTCTCATCACCGATAACACCAGAAAAAACCTTTTTAGTGTTACCATCAACATTTGCTTCACGCTCATTAAGATCAAGGATACGAACGGTAATGTCAACTGCACCAAGGCCTGCTCTGAGATCTTTAACCTTGGCCTCCTTAGGCTCATAGGCAATATCATGGAGTTTGTCTTCCTCGGTCTTCTTGATTTTCACACGATCCCCAAAGTTAATTTGTACGCTCTCACGCCATTCACGAGAATAAGCATTAGAAACCTCGATAACATCTCCCTTGGATATCTCGAAATCCTTCCAAGCCGTAAAAGAAGCAGTACCGCTCTCATCACCCAGGATACCATAAAAAATACCACGCTTCTCACCCTTAACTGTGATCTCCTTAGGGTTGATGGTTATGACACGACATAACAAACTAACATTAGAGTCGTTTGGTTTAACATCGACAATCAACTTACGCTCTGTAGCCGGAGGAGAAGAAACAGTTACGCCGCCACTAAACTTTTTGATAAGAGTTTGCTTGGCCTGCTCGATGGGCACACCATATTCTAAAAATTTTTTAAACTCCCGTTCAAGCTCCTCGCGGCTAACACCTTTTTCCGAGTCCTCGCTGAGAACATCTAATATGTCATCTATATGTGATTTGAGATCGTCAACACTCATGAACCTTCCCCAAAAAAGGATATAATATATTATATATCAATGTATCCTTATTTTTACTAAAATAATAATACTAGTACAAACCAGTTATGTTACCTTTGCTATCAATATCAATTTGTTCAGAACTGGGCGTCATAGGCAAACCCGGCATGGTAGTGATTTTACCAGTCATGGGAACAAGAAAACCTGCACCGGCAGAGAATTTGATTTCACGAACAGTTATCTTAAAACCCTTCGGCCGTCCTAGCAAAGAAGAATCATCTGAAAGAGAATACTGTGTTTTAGCAATACAAATGGGCAATGTATCCAACCCAAGTTTCTGACAAAGCTTAACATCCTGCTCAGCAGTAACAGTATAAACAACCCTGTCAGCACCATACATTTTCTCAGCAATAGTATGAATCTTATCCTTCACAGGCAGTTTAACATCATACAAAAACTTGAATCTAGACTGTGTGTTATGAATAAGGCTCACAAGTTTACCAGCAAGCTCAATACCACCCTCACTACCATAACGCCATACATCAACAAGCGCAGATGGTATGTTTTTCTCTGAACAAAACTTTTCAATGATTTCTACTTCCTCTTTTTTGTCACCAGTATAGTGGTTTATAGCAACAATTACAGGTACGCCAAAACATGATATATTTTCAAGGTGTTTCTCGAGATTAGACAGTCCTCTGCGAACAGCGGCTCTGTCATTTCCTTTCCCATGTCTTTTCAGCGCTTTTATGCTAACAATCATCACGACAGCATCTGGTTTTAAACCACCAACCCTGCATACTATGTCAAAGTATTTCTCTGCACCTAGCTCGGAACCAAAACCAGCTTCTGTAACAAAATAATCAGCGAGTTTCAAACCCATCCATGTTGCGATAAGGCTGTTTGTACCATGGGCTATGTTCGCAAAAGGACCACCATGTATCAAAGCAGGTACACCCTCGATGGTCTGAACAAGATTAGGTTTGATTGCATCTTTTAAAAGCATGGCCATCGCACCGACGGCCTTCAAATCCTTAGCAGTAATAGGCTCGTTGTTGTAAGTATAGGCTACTATGATCCTACTAAGCCGCTCCTTTAAATCATCTAAATCCTTAGATAAACAAAGGATAGCCATTATCTCAGAGGCAGGTGTGATAGCAAACTCAACCTCATGAGGAACACCATCTTGAGGACCACCAAGACCAACCACCACCTTTCTAAGCGAACGGTCACTTATATCCAAAACACGAGGCCAAACAATATACCTATGATCAATATGAAAAGCATCACCATAAAAAATATGGTTATCAAGAAGACTAGCAAGAAGATTATGCGCACTAGTTATAGCATGCATATCACCAGTGAAATGAAGGTTAATATCCTCCATAGGCAGAACCTGGGAATAACCACCACCAGTGGCACCACCCTTAGTACCCATTATAGGGCCAAGAGAAGGCTCACGAATAGCAAGCATAGTTTTTTTACCAAGCTTCGCAAGAGCCTGAGCAAGACCAATAGTAACAGTAGTCTTTCCTTCGCCCTCAGGGGTAGGATTGATGGTTGTAACCAAAATCAACTTTCCGTTCTTGTTGTTTTTAACTCTGTTTAAAGCGTTTAACGAAATTTTTGCTTTGTAATCGCCAAAGGGGATAATTTCGTTATCCTTAAAACCAGCTTTACTAGCCACATCAAAAATATTCTGAATCTTCACAGACCTAGCAATCTCAATATCAGATTTCATAAACTACATCTTTCCAGCAACTATATCTACTATCTTTTCAGTTTTGCTAGTACTACTTTTTTCTATTTGGTCTAGCTCTTTACGTATTTTTTCTACAAAATTCTCGTCTTTAATTGAACCAAGATTAATTTTAACATTTAAAACAGCTGACTGCACACCAACATTGGCCATGTAAGCAGAAATAGCGGCATCGGTAATCGAGTTCTGATTGCCCTTCTCGGCAACAACCATTGCCAGATCAAGTACTTTTTCGCAGGTCTTTGCTGTCTCAAAAGGCACCATCGCCGCGATTTTATAACCATTTTGTAAAGCATCTCTTCTCTTATCTTTCTGTTCATCCGTATCTTTTGGCATTTTCAGAGATTGCATAACCTCGTTGAAAGCCGCGGTATCCTTGTCTATAAGTTTGGTAAGATGTTTTCTCAACTGTTCACTTTCTCTTAGCACCTTCTTTATCTCATCCTGCGCATTCTCGTATTTCTCTTTTCCAATAGTTAGATTACAAACCATGGAAGACAAAGCAGCTCCAAGTGCACCTGATAACGCAGCAACACTACCGCCGCCAGGGGCAGGACTACTAGATGCCAACTCAGAGAGAAAATCCTTAACAGTTGAGCTTGCAAGCGGACCTGTTTCTTCAATCATATCTTCAATCACTTTCCTCTCAGGTTTAAATTGATAAAGCTGGGAAAGACCAAGTTTATCAATCGAGATAGAAACAAACTCATCATCGTTTTTAATAGTTAGTTTCTCTTTTTTAGCATAAAACCTTCCAGCAAGAACCAAAGACTCTTTTGGGACAACACCAACAATTTCGCTACCAGTTATGTTTACTCCTAGTTTTTCAGCTTCTTCTTTTACGGCCTCAAACACATCGTGCAGATTCACTTCTTTGTAGTTAAGGAGGTTCATAGAAACCTGCGCCATGTTCTCGTTGTACATCATACCACCCGCCTGAACACTCTTGAACCGTCCGTGTATCTTCACCGGTTGCCCGTCAACCCCGATCACTTGGTTGCCTTTTTCATCCTTTTTTATGTATCCGCTGGTCCTAATCTTGCCTGAGATCTCTGATGCTATCGATTTATCTTTTGTGTTAAGATTTATGTTATACGCTATAAGAAACTCTCTTGCTCCTGTTGCTGTAGCTCCGCTTTTAGGAACAAAAACAGGTTTACCATAATCAGGTTTGAAAGAAGGATCCATGAATTTCTTTTCAAGAGCCTCGTATTCACCCTTCCTTATTTCAGGTAGTCTAACTCGATCAGGTCTTGCTGCTGAGTTCGCATACAAAAACACGGGTACTTCTAGTTCTTTTGCCATCCACTCCCCAAACCTCTTTGAAAGCTGGATGCAATCCTGCATTGTAACTCCTTTTATTGGGATGAAAGGCATAACATCCAACGCACCCATCCTGGCATGCTCGCCCTTGTGTTTCGTCATATCTATAAGTGCTACGCCAACCCTTGCACACTTAAAAGCTGCTTCAAGAACATGTTCAGGCTCACCAACAAATGTGTAAACAGTCCTGTTGAAATCTGCGCCAGGGTCGACATCAAGTAATTTAACTCCGTCAACGCTTTTTATAGCTGCTGCAATCGCCTCTATAACAGATTTATCTCTGCCCTCGCTGAAATTTGGGACACATTCAACGATTTTTTCCATAAACATACCGTAAAACTTAATCTAAGTTCTTCTTTTAACTATTTGGGCAAAAACATGACAAACGTGGATATTCTCATAAAAAATGCAAACGAACTAATCACCCTAAAAGGACCTAACAAACCAAGAATAAAGAAACAAATGAGCAACCTGTTGATAATAAAGGACGGATCCATAGCAATCAAAGATGGCAAAATTGTAGATGTTGGCAAAAATCTTAGGTACAACGCAGAAAATATTATTGATGCATCAGGTAAAATTGTCATGCCCGGTTTTGTTGACCCACACACACATGTTGTTTTCGCAGGATCACGAGAATTCGAACTAGAAATGAAACTAAGGGGAGTTTCATACATGGATATTCTAAAAAAAGGTGGCGGAATTTTTTATACAGTAAGAGAAACAAGAAAAGCATCTGAAGAAAGTTTATTTAAACAGAGTAAAAAACGCCTGGACACAATGTTGTCGTATGGTACAACAACATGCGAAGCAAAAAGCGGATATGGATTGGATACAAAAAACGAGCTTAAAATTTTGAATGTTCAGAAAAAACTAAATGAGACACACAAAATCGATGTTGTTTCTACTTTTATGGGCGCACATGCTGTTCCAAAGGAGCAACAGCCAGATGACTATGTAGACGTTGTTATCAATGAGATGTTACCAAAAGTTAAGGGTTTAGCAAAATTCTGTGATGTTTTCTGCGAAAAAGGTGTTTTCACAATCGAGCAATCAAAAAAGATTCTCATGGCTGGTAAAAAGCATGGTCTCACACCAAAGATACATGCTGATGAGATCGTTGACACAGGCGGTGCATATCTAGCAGCAAACATCGGCGCTATCAGTGCAGATCACTTACTAAAATCATCTGAAAAAGGCCTTAGAGAAATGGCAAAAAAAAGTGTTATCGGCGTTCTTTTGCCTGGTACACCGTTTTCTCTTATGATGCAAAAATACGCTGATGCAAGAAAGATAATTAGTTTAGGTGTACCAGTTGCTCTTGCAACAGATCTTAACCCGAATTGCTGGACAGAAAACATGCAGTTCATAATCCAACTTGCTTGCCTTAACATGAAAATGACACCAGCGGAGGCAATAACAGCATCTACATTCAACGCAGCATGCGCAATAAAAATGAACGACAAACTAGGTAGCCTAGAAAAAGGTAAACAAGCAGATATAATAATACTAGATTGCCCAATTTATAATTTTATACCATATCATTTTGGCGTAAACCTAGTAGAAACCGTGATTAAAAAAGGAATAATAATATAATTTTTTTAACTACTATCTTTTTTGTCTTCTATTATATGACATGCTATATGATACACTTTTCCTATGTGCTTATTGTACTGCGGATGGTTTTTAATGAAATCTTCCACAAGCATCTTAACGTTTTCAGCATCTTTTGTTTTTATAAATCTGTCTAATTCGATAGTGATTGTTCTTTCTAAATCATCTTTTTTATGATGACCGCTTATGTCCTTTATAGTTACGACTATCTCTGTTAATGAAAGTAAAAAAAGTATGGATGTAAAAAATATGATATAATGTTCGTTAATCCTCAAAGCATGCTCTATCAGTATAATGTCAACGGCGATTATAAAAAAAGGCAGTACAAACGATAGTTTTTCAGCTAACGGTGAATCGAAGGTTTCTCTTAGAAAACAGCGTAGCCTCCTGCATCGTACCATATAACAATTTTTGAATAGATTATCTGGAATATAACTGTTGTGTTTTTACAGGTCGTAATAGTACTCGCCAGTTTGTTTCTGAGTCCTATCAATATATGATTCAGGTTTGTTTACGCGTGGCCTCTTTGTTTCCTCGTCACGGCGGAACGTTATATCAACATCTTTTAAAAACCGGTTCATGCCCTCATGCAAACCAAACGGGCCCTGTGCCCTTCCGTGTTTACCTGGTTCTCCATTGAAAACAATCAAAGCATCGCTAGCCATGTCAATAAAATAAACATCATGGTCTACAACAAGTGCGGATTTACCGGATTTTTCTATAACCCTGCGAATGGTTCTAGATGCAATCATCCTCTGTTCACTGTCTAGATAAGCAGATGGCTCATCAATCAAATAAATATCAGCATCCTGGACTAGACAATTAGCAATTGCAACCCTCTGCAATTCACCACCAGACAACGTATTTATGTCCTTATCCAAAAGATGCTTTAGGTTTAGTGAATCAAAGATCTCAGCCTTGAAAAAAGATGATGTGAAAAGCTGTTGCGCTTTTTTCTCCAAAAACTCCCTAACAGTGCCATTGAAATCAGGTGAGATATACTGAGGTTTATAGCTAACTTTTATGCTGTACTCAATTTTTCCACTAGATGGTTTTACAACACCTGCTAGCATTTTAACAAAAGTTGTTTTCCCAATTGCGTTGGGACCAACAATACCAACTATTTCGCCCTCGCGGATAATTCCGCTCTCGATTTCTAGATTAAAACCTTTGAAAGTTTTTTTGAGGTCCTCATATGTTATGAAAATTTTCATGTTTTGTCTCTGTTTAGGCGGATGTGAAAAAAACTCTATCTTTTCGCCAAACCGTATATTTTCTTCTTTTAGATAGCCTGTTAAATAAGTGTTTATGGCATGACGTACGCCACGAGGATAGGTAACAACACCATAAGCACCCTCATCGCCATATAACAGATGCACGTTATCGCAAAGAAAATCAAGAACAGCGAGGTCATGCTCAATAACCATAACCTTTTTCTCTAGAGATAAATTCTTTATTATCCGCGCAACCTTCAAACGTTGATATATATCGAGATAAGAAGATGGCTCATCAAAAAGATACAAATCTACATCCTTCAAAAAAGCAGCAGCCACTGCCACAAGCTGCAACTCACCACCGGAAATCTCGCCCTTATCTATCTCTTTGTTAAGGATGTTTCCAAGGTTTAGTTTATCCACTAGCTCATCAAAGTTACCTGAGTTGTCAGCTTTTTTAAGGACCTCTTTTATTGTACCTTTCATTATTTTTGGCAGTCTGTCAACATACTGTGGTTTCACTACGCTTGCGACTTCGTCGTTTGCTATGCTCTTGAAATGCTCATGAAGTTCAGTGCCAGAATAATACCTTACTATGTCGTCCCATGTAGGCTCGTTCTCGTAATCACCAAGATTAGGTTTTATCTGACCCGATAAAATTTTGAAAGCAGTGGTTTTTCCAATTCCGTTTTGACCAAGAACACCAATACAACTACCCTTTTTCGGGATAGGTAAACGGAATAGTCTGAAACCATTTTTTCCAAACTGATGGACCAAATCAGTCTCGAGTTCCTGCGCAAGACCAATGATTTTTATTGCATCAAAAGGACATTTATGAACACAGATACCACAACCAACACAGAGATCCTCAGATATCACGGGTTTACCATCAGCGCCCATAACAATGGTTTCATCACCAGACCTAACTCTGGGACAAAACTTTATACATTCAGTCGCACAATTCTTAGGTTTACACCTATCTCTGATCAATACAGCTATACGCATAACTTCAAAGAACAAGAAAGCAAAAGCCATTAAAAGTTTTTACCAACAAATAAGAATCATAAAAAGAAAAACTATAAGTTCTAAAAAAACATACATCTATCAAACATATAAGTGGATGAGGAGAATCATGATAAATAAAAATGAAAATATACACATAAGACTAGAAATCAGCAAAGACCCAAACTCAGGAAATCTAACACTTATGACAAGATTTGACCCAGAAGCACCAAATTTCTTAAAAGACAAAGACGGCTTCAGCTGGTGGCCTACACCAGAAGAAAGAGAATTTTTAAACGAAGCCTTCGACATGATACTAAAAAACAGATGAACAAAAATCAATAAATGATCATCACAACATTCTAACCTTGCAGTAAGCTCTCATAGAACAACCAATGCATCTGCGAGCATCATCATGGTTTCTAACAACATTTTTTGTTCTCATAATGTACCTCATTGTTTTAACAGTTGAATCCAACTCAAACCTGATCCGGGGGTTAAACGGTATTTTATATTGATGATAATCACCATAAACCAGTACACCGTATGGCACAAAACCACCGTAGTTATCCTCTAGAAGCTGACAGTATGTAGCGAGCTGAAACACATGGCTTTTCTGCGGCTCATTATAAACACCGGTTTTAACCTCAACAGGAATGTAGTGTTTGTTTCTCTTCACGATATAGTCTGGTTTACCAGTTAACAGATGTCTCTTAGAAAACAAGGGTTTTGCCAAAGCACTTAGATCAGAATAAGCGATTTTTCCATCCTGAATCTTATGTTTTCTTCTCAAAATTTTTGCATCTCTATAGGTTTTTCTTGATAATAATACAAAAATCAAACCAATAATCAACAAAAAAACACTAAACAAGAAAATCAGAGTACCACCCCAAAAATTATTATCAAAAAAGCTAGCGTCAAAAGTAAACATCCAATGGTTGCAAGAAAAACCGCCCTTTTCATGCCCTTCTCTGTTTTGTTCAATACAACATCTAACTGGGCATGTTTCTCAGCACCAGCATCTAGCAAAGCAGATACAGGCTCATAACCACATTTCCTTAGGTACCATGCTATTGAACAATAATGATACTGTCCTATCTCTGATGCGCTGATAACCTCTGAATTTTTAAACGAAGTTTGTCTAGTACGTCCCATCAAACATACTAAAGCCCTTCTAACTATTTATTCGTTATCTGGGGGTCGTTGAAACTAAAAATTCCCGTAAAACCTATTAAACCCCAACCGATGGGGGTCCTTGGACTTATTATGAGTTTAAAGATGGGTTTACGCAGGGAGGACAAAAACCGCTGGGAGCGGCGTGTTCCACTTACACCAAGGCATGTACGGGAATTAAAGGAAAAACATGGTATACAAACATTTGTCCAACCATCTGATATTCGTGCTTTTTCTGAAAAAGAATACATTGACGCAGGTGCGCAAACAAGCGATACTTTGTCTCCATGCTCAGTTGTTTTTGCTGTTAAAGAAATACCGATTGATTTCTTCGAACGCGGTAAGACCTACGTGTTTTTTTCCCATACGATAAAAGGCCAGAAAAACAATATGCCTATGCTTAAAAAATTGATGGATTTAGGATGTACTTTGATTGATTACGAGAAGATAATTGATAATAACGGTAAACGCCTGGTTTTTTTTGGCAGGTTCGCTGGTCTAGCTGGCATGGTTGATACCCTCTGGGTTTTCGGTCAGCGTCTGAAATCGGAGAATATAGATTCGCCTCTTAGTAAAATTAAACAAACCCTGCAGTACAAAACTCTGGATGATATCGGAAAACATCTTGCTGTTGTTGGTAAGGAGATTGGGAAAAAAGGATTACCTAAAGATATCACTCCACTGGTTGTTGGTTTCGCTGGTTATGGCAACGTATCAAAGGGTGCACAAGAAATACTTGATATGCTACCAGTAGCGGATGTTAAGCCGAACGAACTAGAATCTGTTTACAAGAATCCTTCAAATAAAGTCATCTACAGAGTGGTTTTCAAAGAGGAACACATGGTTGAGCCGATTGATTCAAGTAAAGTTTTTGATTTACAGGATTATTATAATCATCCCGGGGATTATCGCCCTGTTTTTGAACGATATCTTCCCTATCTTTCCATTCTTGTTAACTGCATTTTTTGGAGCCAACGTTATCCTCGTCTCATAACAAAAAAATATATCAAAGATGCTTTCAAAAATAAGAAGACCCTCAGGTTAAAGGTTGTTGGTGATATAAGTGCCGATGTAAATGGTGCTGTTGAGTTCAACGAAAAAAACACTTCTTCGGGCAACCCTGTTTTTGTTTACAATCCTCTTAATAATAAGGTAAAGGATGGGTTTGATGGAGATGGCATTGTTGTTATGGCTGTTGATAACCTCCCATGCGAGCTTCCCTTTGAGTCTTCTGAGAGTTTCAGCGAGGCTTTGAAACCTTTTGTTCCATATATTATGAAAGCTGATTATAACTTATCTGATTTCAATAAGTTGGCTTTGCCATCTGAGATTAAAAACGCTGTTATATTATATCGTGGTAAACTTACCCCTAATTATAGTTATATCAACAAATTTTTATAAGGTAATTCTCTTCGCTGCTTGGAAGTTTTACAAGTTTGGAGGCAATATTTATGAAAAAAATACTTGTACTTGGCGCAGGCATGGTTTCGCATCCGATGATTAAATATCTTTTGGATCAACCTGATTTTCATGTTATAATGGCAAGTAGAACAGTCAGCAAAGCAGAGCATATGATTGATGGTCACCCAAATGGTGAGGCTTTTGAATTGGATGTAAATGATGATAAAAAAGTTGAGGAATTTGTTTCTAAATCAGATGTTGTTGTCAGCCTATTGCCTTATACTTATCATGTTAAGGTTGCTGAGATGTGCATTAAACACAAGAAACACATGATTACTACATCCTATGTTAGTGATGCAATGAAGGCTTTAGATCAGAAAGCAAAGAATGCAGGGATACTAATACTAAATGAGTGTGGTCTTGACCCAGGTATAGATCATATGTCTGCTATGCGAGTTATCCATGATGTTGAAAAAAATGGCGGTAAGATAGTTAGTTTTAGATCAACCACTGGTGCCTTGCCTGCATATCAGAGTAATAACAACCCTTTTGGTTACAAGTTTTCTTGGTCCCCACGTGGTGTTTTGCTTGCTTCGCGTAACTCTGCTAAATGGCTTGAGAACGGTAAAGAAGTATCTATCCCTGGTGAACAACTATTTGAAAACTATAAATTACAAGATGTGCCTGGTGTTGGTGCTTTTGAGAATTACCCGAATCGTAACTCAGTTCCATACAAAGATAGTTATGGATTAAAAGATGCAAAAACAGTTTACCGCGGGACATTCAGGATGCATGGTTGGTGTGAGACCATGAGAAGCATAGCCCATTTAGGCTGGCTTAGTGAAGAAACACCAAAGGGTTTTTCAGGTAAAACATATGGTGATCTAACCAGGTTTTTAATAAAAGCTAAACCAAAAGACAACCTTCAAAATGCTGTTGCCGAGAAACTTGGTCTAAAACCTTATTCTGCTGTTATTAAAAGACTTGAGTGGTTGGGCCTTTTTGGCGATGAAAAACTACATGCTGATAAAAACAATCCGCTTGATTATCTAAACGTTTTAACCCTTAGGAAGTTGGCTATGGGTGAGCACGATGTTGACATGATTGTTATGCATCACGAGTTTGTGGCTGAGTATAAATCAAAAAAAGAGTACGTGACATCAACTCTAGTTGATTATGGTATACCTGATGGTGATACATCTGTTGCCCGTACTGTTGCACTTCCGGCAGCGATTGCAGTAAAAATGATTCTTCATAAAAAAATGAACATGACTGGCGTTCATATTCCAGTAATTCCAGAAATTTACAATCCTATTCTAGATGAATTGGACGAGATGGGTATCAAATTCACTGAGAAAACAGAGAGACTTTAGGTAAGTTTCTCTTAAATTTTATTTATCGAAGATATACTCTTTTTCTTTCTAAAATCTAGTTTTATATGGAGTGGCCATTCGGTTTTTTCCGAACGTTTTCAACCAGTATATAAACCTAAAATGATATAACCATCCCTAAAGGAAAAGTGATGTGATAAATTATGAATGAGAAAAAAAAGTCTAAACTATATGCAGTGATATTAGTCGGAATAATAGTTTTCGCAGGTTTTGTCCTTGTTATAAATCTGCCAAGACAAATAGTTAGCGGCTCAGGAACGTATCCAATAAAAAACTTTGGTTCGTATGAAGAGCTCACAAGTTTTTTGATAACAGGTAATCAAAATGTTGGTCGTTATGGAAATGGTTTTTTTAGCGGCATGTTAGGTGAAAATGCTGTAGAATTTGATTTGGCGACATCAAAAGCTAATGGCGCTGAAGAACAAGGTGGTACAAATGTTGATTACTCAAAAACAAATGTTCAAGTAGAGGGTGTTGATGAACCAGATGTAGTGAAAACCGATGGTACTTACTTGTATGTCGTTTCTAATAATAAAGTAATTATTGTAAAAGCTTATCCTGCTGAAGAAGCCGAGATAATTAGCGAGATAGAGTTTAACGAGTCTTCAACTATTTTGAACATATTTATTGATGGCTCTAGGCTTGTAGTCTTCCTTCAGACATATGATTACCCGATTCTAAAAAACGCATTTGCTGCTGAGGACTCTAAAATGGTCTCTTGGTATAGCTCACCTGATACTTATGTAAAGATTTATGAGTTAGAGGATATGAGCGAACCTAATCTCGTAAAGGATATCGTTGCAGGCGGTAGCTTCTCCGGTGCAAGACTTATAGGCGATTACGTCTATGTTATAACAACACAATATTCTTACAGTACTGATGAAAACGACACAATAGTCCCGAGGCTTATGATTAATGATGAAGTAATTGAGGTTGCTTTATCCGATATATACTATGTTGACATACCTGAGAAAAGCAGCACATTCACAAATATAGTATCTATTAATATTCATGATGATGATGAGGATGTGCATCAGAAGATTTTCTTGCTTGGAACAACCCAGACATTATACGTATCAGAAAACAACATCTATGTTTCCTACTCGATGTGGTACTACGATTACCCATCTTTAGAGAAGATACTCGAGGATAAACTTTTGCCGCTTCTACCTGTTTCTGCTAGGGCCCAGCTTGATACAGTCGAGGGACTTGATTTAGAGGATTATCAGAAGCAGACTATTGCACAATGGATTATACAAGGCTATGTTCAATCTTTATCGGATGATCAGAAATCAGAAATCGTAAAAGACATAGCTAAAGACACAGAAAAAACCATAATTCACCGTATAAGTATTGATAATGGCCAGATAAACTATGAATCACAAGGTACTGTAACAGGTTATGTTAAGGACCAATTTTCATTGAGTGAATACAATGATTACTTACGTGTGTCTACAACTTTATCTGGATCAACGTTAAGTTATTACATGGGTAGTGTGGAATCCCAGAACAACGTTTACGTTCTTGATATGGATCTACAACTTGTCGGTAGCCTAGAAGGTATTGCACCAGGTGAGACAATTTATGCTACACGTTTCGTCGGTGACGTATGTTACCTGGTTACATTTAGGCAGGTTGACCCGTTCTTTGTAATAGACCTTAGTGAGCCTACAGACCCACAAGTTTTAGGTCAACTGAAGATACCCGGTTACTCAACTTATTTGCATCCATATGATGAGACACACGTAATAGGTATTGGCAGAGATGGTAGCAAAGTGAAGATCTCTTTGTTTGACGTTAGTGATATGAGCTATCCAACCGAGCTTTCAAACTATACTATACAAAACGAGGATGAAAAAGATTGGTGGTGGGCGGAATCTTCAGCGTTGTACGAGCACAAAGCCTTCCTATTTGACAGAGAGAAGAACCTATTGGTTATACCAGCTGGAACCTACTATAAACAACTAGCCTACGTGTTCGATATAACCCTTGATGACGGAATAAACCTGAAGGGCACGATATCGCACGATGTTGAAACAGAAAACGAGGAAGAAAACAACGGCGAAGAAATGTATTACATGTACTACGATGATGGAAACTCTATACAGAGAACCCTTTACATTGAAAACGTTTTGTACACGATTTCAAAAAACATGGTGAAAATGAACAGCCTCGAAGATCTAGATGAAATCAACAGCGTAGAACTAGTGTAAAAAACATTTAAATTAAAATATACGAGAGAGGGGTGCAATCCCGTCCATCTCCTCTTCTCCCCTCTCTTGTATTCTATTTTGCATAGTATCTTTAAACCCTGAAAATCTTTTAGAAAACAAGTTATTTTAAGATAATTTTGTAACATTAACTTAAAACATAGCAAAGTTTATATAAATTATATAAAATATATTAAGATGCAGTAGTGTGAGTAATATATGAAAAAAATCATTGCAATAATTGTAGTTTTAATATTAATTGGAAGCGCTGCGGTAATCCTTGTAAGAGAAAATAAAGAAATAAAACAAGAAGAACCTGAAACTTTGCCTATTTTGGGAGAATTAATAACACAAGACTATGAATTTTCAAACCCGACTATAAGCGAAGACGGAGAATACGTTAACATATACGTGGAAGAAGCAGATTTCTATGATATTCACCACGGTAGGCCCACCATGCCTGTAAAAACCACCACATATGAATTCCCATTTGGAACAAAGATACTTGATGTAATCTGCGAATACACAAAACCTGAAACAATAAAGATATCAAAGAAAATCTCACCCGGGTCATGCTCAACCTTAACAGGCGAGGATGGAAGTATTTACAACGAGAGTGCAATGTTTCCAGCAAGTTTCGTATCTTACAACACTGGCGGGGGCCTATCAAACCGTGAACATAAAACATTTCTAACTGTTAGAGTAAACCCAATAACATATAGACCAGCAGACTACGAGATAGCTTTTATTAAAAATGCTACTGTTAAAATAATTTATGAAACACCAAAGACGCCTTTGCTGGAAAATAAAACTGAATATGATCTTTTAATAATCACAATCTCAGATTTCAAAAGACCTTTACAAAAACTAGTTGCTCACAAAGAAAAGATGGGTGTTAAAACAAAACTTGTAACACTAAATGAGATAAAAGACGTTGATGGTAGAGACACGCAAGAACAAATAAAATACTACATAAAATACGCGATTGAAACCTGGGGAATCAAATACGTTGTTCTTATTGGTGGTATGAAGGGTCAAACAACAAAATGGAACCTACCAATTAGATACAGTCATGTCCTAGTTAAAGAAGGTAAACAAGAAGTACCCGAGCCAGAGTTCATAAGCGATTTATATTTTGCAGATATCTACGATTCTGAGGGTAACTTTTCCAGCTGGGATTCGAACAACAATGATGTTTTTGCAGAAGGCGATGGTTTAACAATAATAGATGAAATGGACCTTTATCCAGATGTTTACCTTGGTCGTCTTCCATGCAGAAGCAAACGCGAAGTCAGAATAGTTGTAGATAAAATAGTTGATTATGAGAAAAGCAAGGCTAGTGATAGCTGGTTCAAAAAAATGATACTAGTATCAGGTGATCACTGGAAAGATCCCGGTAAAATAAGCGAGGGCGTACTGATAATGGACAAAGCATCTGAAATAATGTCGGATTTCACACCAGTAAAACTCTATGCTACTGAGACGAATAAACTACTAGTCAGGGACGTAAACAAGGCAATAAACAAAGGAGCTGGGTTCATGTATTTCAGCGGACATGGAGGCAATACTGCTTGGGGGATACACTACCCGCCTGATGCAACTGGATGGGCGCCGTCGCTTGGTAAACTAGGTAAAATCAGTTTCTACAACACGTTTTACATGAATTTCCTCAGAAACAAAAACAAGCTACCAATAACTGTTGTAGGTGGGTGCTTTAACGGACAGTTTGACATATCGATAGGAAAAAGTCTGCAGAGAGGGAAAATTAAATTATCTGCGTCTAACTGTTGGGCATGGAAACTGGCTAGTAAACGAGGTGGGGGCAGTATAGCAACCATAGCAAATACCGGGCTAGGAACACATGCCATGGGTGATGCAGATCAAAATGGTGTAAACGATTACCTGGAGATACTGGATGGGTGGCTTGAGCTTAGATTTTTCAAACTATATCAAGAACAAGTGGACGTATTAGGAGAATTACACAGCGGGGCGATAACAGATTATCTAAACACGTTCCTGTGCAGCAACGATGAGATGGATACAAAGATGGTACAGCAGTGGGAGCTATTTGGTGATCCGAGTCTTAAAGTTGGTGGCTATTAATAAAATATCTTTTCGAATCTTTTTTTATTAATATTCACCGATATCATTTTATAACTAGGAAAGATACCGCTTAAACAGTGGATTAACTATATTTTAAAGGGGAATGAATGTTATGTCGATTAAACCAGCAGATGTTCACAAAACACTTGGCAGATACATGTTGGCAGATGGTTTTGATTTGGTTTTAGATCTTAAAAAAAGCAAAGGCTGTCGTATTTACGACTCAAGGAATAACAAGTATATGCTTGATTGTTTCTCTTTTTTTGCTACCGCTCCGCTTGGATGTAACCCTCCAGAATTAACAAGTCCTGATTTTATAAAAAAAATGGGTGAAATATCTGTTAACAATCCTACTAACTCTGATATTTATACTGTTGAGATGGCTGAGTTTGTTGATAGTTTCATGAAATATGCTGTTCCGAAAAACTTTCATCACCTGTTTTTTATAAGCGGTGGTGCTCTTGCTATTGAGAATGGTTTAAAGACTGCTTTTGATTGGAAGATACGTAAGAATATTGCACGAGGTAAAGGCGAAATCGGCACACAGGTAATTCATTTTAAAGAGGCGTTTCATGGAAGAACAGGTTACACTATTTCCATGACTAACACTTTTAATCTTGATAAAACAAAGTATTTCACCAAGTTCGATTGGCCAAGAATTGTAAACCCAAAGATAAAATTCCCATTAAATAAAGAAAACCTTGAGAATGTTAAAAAAACTGAGAAACAAGCGGTAGCTGAAATAGAAAATGCTGTTGCTAAGAATCCAGATGATATTGCTGCTCTTATCATAGAGCCAATCCAGGGTGAAGGCGGGGATAATCATTTCCGGAAAGAGTTTTTCCATGAACTAAGAAGACTATGTGATAAGCATGAGATGATGTTCATAGTTGATGAGGTTCAAACTGGTGTTGGTCTGACTGGTAAAATGTGGGCTTATCAACATTTTGATTTCGAACCAGACATAGTTGCGTTTGGAAAGAAGACGCAGATCTGCGGTATAATGGTCAATGATCGTGTTGATGAAGTAAAAGAGAACGTTTTTGCTGTTCCAAGTCGGTTGAATTCAACCTGGGGTGGTAACCTTATCGACATGGTCCGCTGTCAGAAATATCTGGAGGTTATGGACGAGGAGAACCTAGTTAAAAATGCCGAAGTGCAGGGAAAACGTTTATTGCAAGGTTTGGAAGAAATAGAAAGGGAACATCCAAAAAAAATATCAAATACACGTGGACGAGGGCTCATGTGCGCATTTGATTTACCCACGCCAAAAGAAAGAGATGATTTGAAAGATAAACTCTATGCAAACAATCTACTGGTTCTTTCTTGTGGGTCTGTAACTATAAGATTCAGACCACCACTAACGATATCTTCTGAAGAAATAGATGAGGCTCTAGAGATAGTTGATAAAACTGTTAAATCATTCTAAAAAACTTTTTCAAAATATCCTACTAGATTCTCTATCTTTATTCTCTCTTGCTCTGTTGTATCACGATTCCTAACTGTCACCTTTTTATCTTTAAGCGAATCATGATCAACAGTAACACAAAACGGTGTACCAATCTCATCCATACGAGCATAACGCCTGCCGATCGTCCCACCATCATCATAATAAGTGGTTATACCAACGCCTCTAAGACTATCATCTATTTCTTTAGCGACTTTAAGAAGTTTCTCATCACCAATAAGTGGGAAAACACCAACTTTTATAGGAGCAACCAACGGATTAAGCTTCAAAAGTGTATACTCCTCATCTTTTTTCTTAGTCTCAACATAGTTATGTTCTAAAACAAAATACAAAATCCTATCGATGCCATAAGATGGTTCTATAACATGGGGAACAAATTTCTCACCAAATAACTTCTCTTTAACTTGCTTTATCTCATAGCAATCAGCTGGTATCTCAACGTTTTTACCATCTAAAACAACAAAGATTTTTTTCGCATCTTTTACCTCGGTTTTCTCTAAAAGCTCTTTTATTTTACCTGCCTTGTCTTTAAACAAAGGACCCAGCCTGTCCATCTTGGGAACAACTTTTTTCGCATCAACAATCTTAGGCTCATCATATTTCCTAAGAGCATACATATCCGTTCCAGATGATTCTATATGAGCACCAAGATCATATGCAGAACGGTCAGCTATTCCAACGCATTCTATCCAACCGAAACGCTCACTAAAAAGCTCTGCATCCCAGCACTCAGTAGCATAATGAGCTAGCTCATCAGATGCATGTTTCCTGAACCTGAACTTCTTGGGATCAACACCAATGCTTAACAAAAATTCTTGTGTAATATACATATAATACGCAAGTGCCTGGTTGTTTATCACCTTGTTTTTCACAGCTTTTTCTAACGAAATCTTCGTCTCTTTCTTGTTATCAAAAAGATACAGTTCTTTGTCCTTAACACTATCAAAACCTGGGTGCCTTTTATCCTCGGGGTCAAAAAAAACCTCTGCTTCAGCCATGTTAAACTCGCGTAGTCTAATAGTACCTTGCCTTGGCGAAACCTCATTCCTGTAACCCTTACCAATCTGTACTACACCAAATGGTAGTTTCTCCCTAGCATGTCTATACAACAAGTGGAAGTTTGTGAAAATGCCCTGTGCAGTCTCAGGCCGCAAAAAAGCCTTCCTACTATCACCAATTCCTATACTCGTTGAAAACATGAGATTGACATCATGAGGATCAACTAGTTTACTACCACAAGTGGGGCATTTCACCTTGTCTTCTTTCAAAGCCTGCTCAACAGTAAGTTTCTTGTCAATGATATCCTCAACTTTGTAGGATGTCTTACATTTCTTGCAATCCACAGTCGGATCAGTGAACTCCTCAACATGACCGGAGGCACTCAAAACCTCATACAATGTTACAGTTGGAGTGTTTATCTCAACGCAGTTATCCTTCAACAAATAATATTTACGCCAGATGTTCTCGATGTTATTTTTCAACTGTGAACCAAGAGGCCCGTAATCATAAAAACCTGCTACGCCACCATAGATTTCAAAAGACGGGTAGATAAAACCTCTACGCTTAGCCATCATCATTATTTTATCATGAACATCCAACGGCATAAACTAATCTTTTCTCCGGATATTGATTAAAATAAGAATAAGTTAATGGGATTTAAAACATGCAGGCCATAAGGTCGATATCAGAGACCATACCAATGAGCCGCTCGCTCTCATCTACAATAGGCACATGACTTATGTTGTTTTTAACCATCTTCTGCGCAATCTCAGAGATAGATGTATTTTTGAATGCTTTTACAACATTTTTAACCATGACTTCTTTCACAGCAACACTGGGTAAATCAACCTTTGATGTCGAATAATAAAGTCTTATCGTATCCCTTATTCCTTCCCATGTCCACTGGTCCTCATCATCACCAATACCCATATCAGAACGCGAAACGCTCTCCTTTATATGACTGAGTTTAAACAAATCACCATCGCTGACAATACCGGCTAACTTGAGATCATCGTTTATAACTGGTAGGGCATTTTCACTTGTAATATTGATAATCTCCATAACAATATTTATCGGGGTCTCCTCGTAAACAGGGACAACCATGTTCGTGTAATACTTCTCAGCAACCTCCCTTTTTCTCTCAGAAAGGCTCTTCAGAATATCGGTTGGGCTTATGATACCAACAATCTGTTTTCTTTTGTTAACAACAGGTAAACCATGTATCCTATTTTGATATAGTAATTTGGCTGCAACTTTTACGTCCTGTTCCTTCTCAACTAGATGGACTTTGTCGCTCATGATTAAGGCTAGTTGTTCTTCATCAGAGTTCCTGAAGATATCGGTTCTTGTAACAACTCCCACAACGTTTTTTGTACCTTTTTTCAAAATAGGCATACCAGAAACATTATGTTTAGCGAGTATCTTCAAAGCGTCTTTAACGGTCCCAGGAACATAACCAACAATCAAATCAGTTGACATCACATCTTCAATTTTCACATTCATCCCTCTTTCTATTAGATTGAAATATATAACGGCTTTAATGATTCCTCGTCCAACACAACAACCCCTGTTGGGGAATCTGGAGCAGGAATGCTATCATCTGCATTTAAAACTTTCCTAGCGCCATATGTTACCATGTTCAATAATTCCTCTGTTGAAAACTCATTCGTAACAGTTTTTATGTACTTCAATTCATCAAGTATACTGGGCGAGCTGATCATAGCATTGTCAGTTCCAATCAACAAATCAACACCATGTTTTTTCAACAAACTAAAATTAGGCTTCAGCGAATAAAACATGTTGGACCTAGGACAAACAACAACAGGTATATTGTGGTCTTTAACACGTTCGAGATCACTGTCTGTGGCAAAAACCATGTGAACCAAAAAATCGGGTTTCAGACCAAGAACTAAATCAATATCTTCCCTTGTTCTCTCACTAGCATGAAAAGCAAAAATCTTCTTTTCTTTTTTAGTATGTTTAGCAACTTTTTCAAGATCAGAATAATCCCAGTCAGAGATACTACTAAGGCCTATTCCATCAGAGTTTTCCAACAAAAACCTAACCTCATCAGATTCGTAATTTAGATGCTTAGGTCTTGACAAAATAAGAGAAGAAACACCAGTGTTTTTCAGAGATTTTCTAAGCTGCGATATGCCATTTATGCCGGTTTCTCTGAAATCACAAAAACAAGAAACACCGCTGTTCTTCATGACTTCAATAGAATCCTTCATACCAGCTATTATCTCTTCTTCGGAACTCTCTTTTAACAACTTATGTTTCAGACCATGTGGTGGCGCTACAAGCTCCTCGACTTTTCTAGGAAGATTGATTTCCTTTTTCTTAATGAAAGAGTCACCAATGTGTGTATGGGCGTTAACAAAAGTCGGTGTTATCAAACCAGTACAAACCGGTTTTTTAGGAGGAACACCTTTGCCTCTTTCAACTATCTTATTTTTTTCAAAACCAAAGTACCCTTTTTCAAAACCTTTCTCTGTAAGTATTTCCCCTGAGACGTATTCCATTAAAGACTAAGAAACAAAGAGGTGTTTTAAACTTTATTTATCAACTCTATTTTAATGTCTTAACCCATTCATACACTGGTTCAACAAGTTTTTTTATTCTCTCTTTCTCTGAATTCATTGGTGATGGTTTCCATCCATCTGCGGGTTCAAAATGAAAATCTGTAACAGCACCGATACGTTGTTCTTTTGGTTTGAAAACAACCTTCAGCGGCATACCAAATTCCGCATCCCACGGTTTAATCCCATGTAGTTCATTTGCAATAGCGACCTTGCTGTCCCCAATGATTGCATAAACTAAAACAATGGGTAGCCTTTTTAGAGAAGATCTACCACTCCAACCAGCTATAGTCCAAGTATGAACCTTTGCAGTAAGCGGCATCTCAACCCATTCTGTTTTCTGAAGATTACAGTTAAGATTCCAACAATGTGTTCTTACCGGAACCCAAGTGTCACCGCATTTTGGACATTTAGTTCCCATGATTTTGCCGTCAAGCAATCCGATAAAGAATTTGCTGTTCCGACCATGTCTAATTGTATACAACTGGTCGTAGTGAAGGAACTGGTTCATAACAGTTCTATCTTCTGATATCTCATGACCAACAAAGGCGAGCCCTGTTTCTTTAACGCCCTCTGGTCTGTAATCCTTTTTTTCTGTGAACTTCGGCTCATCAGCAAATTTTTTCTTGCTGTTTTTCATGACAACCGCCTGACCCATTATTAGTGCCTCCTCAGAATAAAGTTAGATATACTAGTCCCTGTACCAGCGTGACTGTTTACTACACCGCACTGAGCATCAGGCACCTCGGTTTTTTTGCTTAGGTGTTTCTTTGGTATCAAACCGGCTAACTGGTAGAAACACTCTATTGTGCTCATGATACCTGTTGCGCCAACTGGATGGCCGTACCCAATCAATCCACCACCAGGATTCATAGGTATCTCACCATGTAAATGTGTTTGTTCATCACGAATAAACTGAGCAATATTATCGGTATCAGCAAGTCCCAAAGCCTTGTAAATCTGTGCTTCAGATGTTGAAAATGCATCATGTATCTCACCGAAATCAATTTCTTTTAAGGGATCTTTTATACCAGCCATTTTATATGCTTGATCTGCAGAGTTTCTGCATGCACCAAACTCAGTCATCCCAGGATAACCAGGACCATAATGCTCAGCCCAAGTAGGATTATTCAACCTATCACCAGCCCGGATAGTACAACTTGAAAGACCCATACCATCAACAGTTACGTAACCATCAGGGTTAATCTTCTTCGCATACTCCTCAGAACATACTAAAAGGAAAGCAACACCACGCGTCATCATACAGCAATCATATTTTTTAATCGGATAAGCAATCAACTTAGATTTCATCACATCATCAACTGTGATGTACCTGTGTTCGTTTCTATACCATTGAGCCTTTGGGTTGTCCATCGCATTATTCTTGTTTTTAACAGCTATTGTTGCAACATCTTCTTCAGTAACCTTGTTGTCCTTCATCCATTTGTTAGCCATAGCGGCATAGTAAATCGGGTAGATGCCACCAACCATCAATTCATAGCGAGTATCAGATGCCATGGCGATAAACTCGCTGCCTTGCGACTGTGAAACTGAGTCCATTGTCTCCCAACCAACAATACCAACAACATCATGATGACCTGACATAACAGCAAGCGCAGCAGCATACAAAGCAGAACCACCAGTGTTTCCCCCGTTTTCAACACGATAATGAGGCAGACCAACAAGACCAAGATGATCATGAATTATCCACTCAGGTGCAAGCTGATGACCAAAATGTACAGAGAAATGAGAATAAATCATAAGATCCAAATCACGCAGAGAAAAACCCGGTATATCATTCTGGGTTTCTTTAACACATTCAGCTGCTCCGCCCTCAATGGTCTCAAAACCCGTAGAGCCGTAGTCGAAAGGAGTTGTTGCTCCACCAACAATACAAACTTTTCTCGTCATGTCTAACCTCTCTTCGTCAAGAGACGAAAAATATTTTTTAATCCCCGTCTCACTTAAGATAAGTAATACAAAATCGGTTGAAAAATGTTTTCGTTTTTTGCCGTATTAAACCATTATTTACCGATTACCATCCCCGCCGGATCTATCTGCTTAAGTATCTTCAACTCACTGATTACGGGCGGTTTAGTAATACCAATCTTCTCTGGTATAATAATCTCAAAACCACTGTTTTCTCTGATTTGATCAACTGTAACACCAGGATGAATGGACAACAGTTTCATCATTTTTGTTTTATCATCAAAACCATAGACACCAAGCTGTGTTATAATTCTATAAGGTCCACTACCTTTTGGCAAACCGGTTTTTTCCCTGGAGTCAAAGCCATCTAAATAACCGGGTGTTGTGAGAAAATCAACTCTCTCAACAAAACGGTATTTGTCCTGTCTCATTATAATAATAGTTTTATTACAGAGCGTTCCGACATCGTTCGCACCACCACTACCAGGCAGTCTCGCTTTTGGTCGGTCATACGGGCCTATAACAGTTGTGTTTATGTTCCCGTGTTTATCTATCTGTGCAGCGCCTAAAAAACCGTAGTCTATGTAACCTGCTTGAGCCATAGACATTGAGTCATGCATACTAGATGCTGCTACAGCCATGTAAAATGTACGAGAATCACCAACAGAAATTGGTAACACGGGCATCTCGGGCCCTATGCCACCTGCTTCAAAGAACAACAATAGATTTGGGGCATGTGTACGCTGCGCCAACATAGCGGCAATCATCGGCAGACCTGTTCCAACGAAAACAGATTTTTTGTCCTCAAGCATATGAGATGCTACACATGCGAGCATTTCCGTCGATGAATAAGGCTCTGATGTTTTCTCGTTTTTTTTCTGTATCCAAGGCGCACTCATCGGCTCCTCAAATCTCTCTATTTTCTTTAGAAGCTCAAGTTTTTTCTGCCCGCCAACAAGCTGTAGATATTCCTTAAAATCTTTTACACTAAACACGTATTTCTTCAGATATTCCTTAACTCCGTCATCTGTTTTTGACAGCGAAAGCCATTCACCGATGTGTTCTTCATCAAAGAAATACTCATACGGCATCTGGCAAGGATGAGAACCAAAAGGTGCTTCTACAACAGCATCAACAAGATAAAAAGGAATTACTGTTTTATGCGGCTCACTTCTTATTTTTTTGTTATCAACTATTTTTTCAGTTGTTATGATAACACGTCTTGCTGCACGCGACAACTCGAAATCTTCAACCAGTATACCATCGATTTGTGCGTTGCCATATTTATCGCATCTTGGAACATGCAATACTGCGACATCAGGATAACAAGCAGGTAATAGACAGACGTTTTTGCCACTGAAAGGGTCCTTCATACTTCTAGCGGAGCTATGCCGAAATGTGTCTGTACCAAGCATAACTCGCGTTGGAATAAATGGTATGCCCATCATAGCTGCAAGAAAACGCCATTGATAACCCGCGTTGCTTATCTCCCCAGCAATTTTGCATTTCCCTGTTTCAACAGCTCTACGAGATGCAGGCGATAAACCACGCAGCTCATGACCAAAAGAATAGGCAACCTCCACCTTGTTTACACAACCTGATCCAACCAGTAAATCAAGATCATGTACAGCTGTTTTACCAGCCATTGTAAGATTGTGTTTTTTCTGTCTTATAATCTCATATACAATTGGCATGGAAACACGTACATGTCCAAAACCGCCCATGGCAATGAAAGATTTATCTTCTATAAATTTAGAAACAGCATTCTTTGCAGTCATTGTTTTGTCATCTAGACTTCTAGTCTTGTTGTTTATAATCCATTGGCGGTTTTCATCAGGATCATGCCATCCTATAAGCTCGCCGTTTCCTTTTTCGTTTAAATCCATGATTATTTCACAACCTGTTTTTGGAGAAAACAAATTTTGTTTTTTCTCCCCCTGTTTTTAATGAAACAATTTGCTGTTCAAAAAAGCTTCGAAAAAACCTTTTTACATTAAAGGAAACTCTAAAATAGTATTATGTTTTTACTCTATTCTACTTTAATGGGGGTTTTATAAGGCGATGAAGAAAGTATTTGAGGAAGGTAACATAAAAATAACTGTTGATTATGATAAATGTATAGGTGCTGGTGAGTGTGTTACTGCTTGCCCTGTTAATATATTTGAGGTTAAAAACGGTAAAGCAGTTGCAAAGAATCTGAGTGAGTGCATAGAATGTTGCGCTTGTGTTAACGCTTGCCCAAAAGGTGCTATTGAACATAGTTCGTGCTAATCTTTTCTAGATTGTAAATCAGGATAAACGAAAAATATAAATATCAAGTTTGTATTACGTACTAAATTGTAATGATTACAAACTAGTAATTGTTACAAAATAAAGGTGGATTATTTGGACAAATACGTGAAACTACTAAAAGAAAACAACATAAAGATTACACCTCAGCGGTTAATTGTTATAAAATATTTAGAAGAACATCCCATCCATCCCACCGCTGAAAAAATTTTTTCAGATCTAAAATCAAATAATCCATCTCTTTCCAAAACAACAATATACAACACCTTGGAAACTCTTAATGAACACGGAATTATACAATCAATAACGATATCAGGTTCTGAGTTAAGATATGATTTATTTTTAGGTATGCACCATCATTTTTTATGTAAAAAATGTGGTAAAATAATAGATATAGATCTGGCCTGTCCAAATATCGGAAAGATGTCAGAATATGGTCACAAGGTTGAAGAAGTTCATGGCTACATAAAAGGTATTTGTAAGGATTGTTTAAAACGAGGAAAAAAATGAATCCAAAAACGCTACACAAAATATCATATGGCCTATACATAATTTGCTCAAAAAAAGGAAAAAAGATAAACGGCCAGATAGCAAATGCGCTGTTTCAAGTTACAGCCGAGCCACAGACAGTTGCTGTAAGCATAAACAAAAAAAATCTTACACACGAATTCATAGAAGATAGCAAAGTATTCACAATATCAGTATTATCAGAAAAAACTCCAATGACTTTGATCGGAACATTCGGTTTCAAATCAGGTAGAGACATAGACAAATTCAAAGACGTTAAATACAAATTTGGCAAAACACAGACGCCTATCGTTCTAGACAGCACCCTTGCTTATGTTGAGGCTAAACTAATTGATAAAATCGATGTTGGTACCCACACAATATTCATCGGTCAAGTTGAGGACGGTGAAATATTAACAGATGAAACACCAATGACCTATGAATATTACCACAAGGTTAAGGGAGGTTTCTCACCAAAGAATGCACCAACATATAGTGGTGAGATTGATAAACAAATTAAAAAACAAAAGGAGGAAATAAAAATGACTAAGTATGTTTGTAGAGTATGTGGATATGTTTATGACCAAAGCAAAGGCGACCCTGATAGCGGCATAGAGCCAGGAACGAAATTTGAGGATCTACCCGACGACTGGGTATGTCCAATATGCGGAGCTGGTAAAGATCAGTTCGATGCTGAGTAATTTATTCTAATTAAGGAGATGATTAAAAATGGCAAAAGTAAAAGTGTTTAGATGCAGAATATGCGGCGACCCATACATTGGAACAGAGGCACCAACTCGATGTCCATTTTGTGGTGCACCAACAAAATATTTTGTAGACGCAGAAAAATGGAATCCAAACGAGTTCAACGTTAAACTCAGCGATGTTTCACGTAAAAACCTTGAAGCTGCATTAAAACTCGAGTTGAACAATGCAGGTTTTTATGATTGCGCAAAAAACGCTGCTGATAAAGCAAACGACTACTATGGTTTTGCTAAATTCAAAGCTCTTATGAAAGTCGAACGCGAACACGCCTCAGCTATATCAAAATTCTTAAAAATAACAGCACCAGACATAGATAAACTTACGTGTAGCACAGATATGCAGACAAATACAAAAGACGGTTTTGCAAGAGAAGACCGTGCAATAAAATCCTACTCAAAATTTAAAGACGAGGCAACTGAGCCTAGAATGAAAGAATTTTTTGGCGTATTGGTAGAAATCGAAACAGACCACCTCGATTTACACAATGAAAACCTAAAAAAATTAAAATAATGTGAAATTCGGAGGAAAAATATATGATAGGAGAACCATCAAAAAATGTACTTGACGCTATTATTGAAACATTACCAATCGAGTTCTCAGTCCTCGATAAGGATGACAAAGTAATTGCTTGGAACAAACACGAAACAAGAATCTTCAAAAGACCAGCCGGTGCAGTTGGAAGAGATGTACGCAAATGCCATCCGCCAAAGAGCCTAGCAAAGGTTGAACAGATACTATCTGAAATGAAAAAAGGAAAAAGAGACAAAGCAGCATTTTGGATTGATCTGCCGATTGGGGAAGGCGGCGAGAAACGCAAGATTCTTATTCAATATCTTGCACTTAGAAACAAAAACGGTGAATATCTCGGCTGCCTAGAGGCATCTCAGGATATCACGGATATAAAGAAAATTGAGGGAGAAAAAAGATTACTGGATTAAAAAGAGAGTGAACAGAAAATGGATTTAAGTACGTTCAATTTAGAAGAGCTGTTGCTAAGCGCAATGAAAAGTGAGAGTGATAGTAATAAAATCTATAACAAAATGGCTAAAAAAACAAAAAACGGTTTACTAAAAGATAGATTAAAATTCTTGGCAAACGAGGAGTTGAAACACCAGTTGTTCATAGAGGATGTATACAAAAATCATTTCACAGCTAAAAAAATTATTTTGCCAAGAGAAACGCCAGTGCCTTTCCCAGAGATAAAAATCACAGAAGAAACAACGATGAGTAAACTACTAAGTAGTGCTATGGCGGCTGAAAAATTTGCTAGTGATTTTTACAAAAAACTCGCTGAGGAATTCGAAAACGGTAGTAAAATCAACAACACACTAATCTATTTTGCTGACATGGAGATAGGTCATTATAAGATACTTGAAACAGAAAAAGAGAGCATGGAACGTTTTGAGGAAGCTGATGTTTATTGGCCCATGGTTCATGTAGGCCCATAAAAAATTTTTTGGAGGGAAAAATATGAAAAGTTTAAAAGGAACACAAACAGAAAAAAATCTACTCGCTGCTTTCGCAGGTGAGTCACAGGCTAGAAACAGATACACGTTTTTCGTATCTCAGGCGAGAAAAGAAGGTTACGAACAGATCGCTAATTTATTCCAAGAAACTGCTGATAATGAAAAAGAACACGCCAAGGTTTTCTTTAAACATCTTCAGGGTGGAGAAGTGGAAATTATTGCTTCTTACCCGGGTGGTATGATTGGGACAACCGAGGAAAATCTATTGGCTGCAGCTGAGGGTGAAAAGATGGAGTGGGGGACACTTTATCCTGATTTTGCAGGGATAGCTGAAAAAGAAGGTTTCCCTGAGGTTGCACTTAGTTTTAAAAACATTGCAAAAGTAGAAGCATACCACGAAAAAAGATACAGAAAACTCCTTGAGAACATGAAAAAGAAAATGATATTCAAAAAAGATAAAGTTGTTAAATGGAAATGTGCGAACTGCGGTTTCGTACACGAGGGAACAGAGGCACCGAAGAGCTGTCCTGCTTGTAAACATCCACAATCTTACTACGAAGTTTGGGTTGAAAACTACTAGTTAGGTGGTTGAAATCGCACAAGTTGGTTATAGTAAAAAGGTAATGGAACATTTCATGAATCCACGTAACGTAGGAGTTATCGAAAACCCCGATGGGTATGGTAAGATAGGTAACCCTGTTTGTGGAGACTTGATGGAGATATTCATAAAAGTGAAAAACGATGTTATTACCGATATTAAATTCAAAACATTTGGCTGCGGTTCAGCTATTGCAACAAGCAGTATGGTGACTGAGTTAGCAAAAGGAAAAAACATTGATGAGGCGATGAAGATAACGCGCAACGATGTTGCTAGCGAACTTGATGGTCTTCCACCGCATAAGATGCATTGCTCAAACTTGGCGGCTGATGCTTTGCAGGCGGCTATAAAAGATTATAAAAACAAAAAGAAAAAATGAATTTTTGGAGGTAAAAAAATTATGACAAAAATTAGAGAAATATACAAATGCAATATTTGTGGGAATATCATAGAAGTTTTACACGCAGGCGTTGGAGAACTGGTTTGTTGTGGACAACCAATGGAACTACAGAAGGAGAAAACCCAGGATTCATCTGTTGAAAAACACGTTCCATATATCGAGAAAACAAAAGATGGTGTTCTTGTGAAAGTTGGGCAGAATCAGGATCATCCAATGGAAGAGAAACATTACATTCAATGGATTCAGGTTATTGCCGATAACGCATCTTATAGAAAGTTTCTGAAACCTGGTGATAAACCACAAGCAAAGTTTGAAATCAAGGCAGATAAAATCGAGGCGAGAGAGTACTGCAATATACATGGTTTGTGGAAAAGCTAGTTTGAAAACTTTTTAATTACATAGAAGGACATTCTTTGAACTTCTCCAAAAAGATTTATACGTTTTACATTGTATTAAAAGGGATATTAAATCAGAAGTTGATGACGATATATGGATATATTTATCACCACATTAGGTTCAGTTGCGGTCTTACTAGGAATAGCAGTAATAGGCTTCTGGATAACTAGAAAAAAGATACTGCCGACGAGCCTAATAGGTTTATTGTCGCCACTGGCGCTAGAAATAGCTTTACCAAGTTTTATTTTTGTTAATATAATCAATGATTTCTCACCAAAGGATTACCCTGATTGGTGGCAATTACCATTGTGGTGGTTGTTTTTCACAGCAATCGCAGCTGTTCTAACATTTTTTACCATGTTCGTATCAAAAAAGAAGATGCGTCGTGAGTTTGCGGCTAGTGTTTTTTATCCAAACGGCATATTTTTCCCTCTGGCAATATTAGCAAGTATGTTTGGCAGTGAATCAACATATATTGTATACCTATTTTTGTTCACAATTTTCTATGCTGCGTTATTATTCAGTACGTACCCAATTTTCTTTGAGAAAAAAGATAAAAAATGGTTGAACTGGAAAAGGATATTTAATCCTATACTGGTTGTAACTCTTATAGCTATAGCTATAAAACTTTTAAATTTTCATGTTTATATACCAGATTTTGTTATCACAATTTTTACTCTTTTAGGTGGTATGAGTGTTCCACTTATTATGATAATACTTGGTGGAACTATATATATTGATATAAAACAAAGAGACCAACTTCAAATAAAAGAGATGATAAAATTTGTTTTAATCAAGAATATTTTATTCCCTGTTGTTTTCATTACTATATTGTTATTTGTACGTCCGTCTTACTATGTTGCTCTTCTAGTTTTTCTCCAGAGTGTTGTACCGCCTGTTACAGCTATACCAATTCTAGCTGAACGCTCAGGTGGAAATAGAGCTATTGCTAATCAGTTTATGCTTGCGAGTTTCATATCATCGTTGTTTACAATACCTGTGATGTTCTTATTTTTCAGCATGTTTTTTACATTATGATGGATGGTTGATACTATGAATAAAATGATAGAAATAAAATTTGTAAAACAGTGGCCTGAAGAAGATATAGTTGATCTTTACAAAGCAGGTGGCTGGTGGAAAGATCATTACAATTCATCTGGTATAAAATCGTTGATAGCTGGTAGTTTTGCTTTTGCTGTTGCAGTTGAAAAAAAATCCGGAGAAGCTATTGGTATGGGTCGTGTGATTTCAGACGGTTTTTCTGATGCATATATACAGGATCTTGTTGTTTTACCTGGGTATCGTAAACAGGGTGTTGGTAAACAAATTGTTGAGGCTCTATTGGACAAATGTTTATCTGAAGATCTACTTTGGGTTGGTTTGATAGCGGAGCCAGGACAGGATAAGTTTTATACAACAATGGGTTTTAAACAGATGGAAAAACACGTACCGATGAAATATCAACCGGGGGAATAATATTTGCTTTCATTATCTCTATCTATCAATGATTTTAAACCTGTCTCTTTAGAGGATAAACACCTTTTTGACGAGCATTATAAAAAATATCCTCCATCGCACAGTGACAATCTTTTTACAACCATGACTAGCTGGATGGAATACAGTAATTACCATTATGCCTTTTTGGATGGAAATCTTATTATTATGACATGTGTAGAAAACAAGACCCAATTTAGGCCCCCATCTGGGAAATATAACAAGGATGTTTTCCAGCGTGTACTTCAACTTGCAGAAAAAGAGGGCGATACTCCACCATTTGGTCTTATAGATGTAAATGCAAAGAAATGGCTTGAAGAAAATTATCAAAAACTGAGATTTCAACAGGATAGAGATTATTTCGAATACGTCTACCTCGCGTCTGATTTGGTAGAACTGCCAGGTACGGCTTATGCAAAGATTCGTAATCGTATAAACAAGTTCAAGAAAAACTATGTGTATACGACAGAGATTTTATCTGAAAAAAATATTGATGAGGTTAAAGATTTTCTTAAGAGATGGTGTCTTTGGAAAAATTGTGAGTCAGATCCTATTCTTGAAAATGAAAAAAAAGCTATATTGTATTCGACGTCTCATTTCTTTGAGTTGGGTTTATCTGGTATTGCTATAAGAGTTAATGATAAAATGGAGGCTGTCTCTGTTTTTGAAAAATTGAATGATGACACAGCAGTTGTACATTATGAAAAGGGTTCGCCTGATTACGATGGTATCTACAAAGCTATAAATGCAGAAACAGCGAAAATACTAAAGAAAGATTTCAAATTTATTAATAGGCAATCTGACATGAATCTGCCTGGTCTTCGACAGGCTAAGATGTCTTACAGCCCTCACCACATGGTTGAGGTTTATCACGTTGATAAACATGATCTAATATTTTGAAGATTGATAGAATTAATTAAAAAATCTTTTTATGCATCCCACAAATAGATTTGTTATTAGTCTGATCCGTTGTTATCGAAAGGAGATATGCCGTTGCTTCTCATTATTCTGCATATTCTGCATGTTTCTTCCATTATCGATATATCATCATTTTTGATTATTCGTTCTGCTGATACGGTTATTTCTTTTGTTATTACTTCATGTTTTATTTTTATTCTACCGCGTTTTTTTGCTCTGTATTGACATATTGCTGCTGGTGTTACTCCTAGTCTCTCTGCTACTTCTTTTTGGCTTAGTCCAAAATCGTCTATAAGGCTTTCAGCGATCTCTCGTCTGATATATGGTAATCCGTTCCATATCATGTATTCGCATGGCGTTTGCTTCATATAGGTGAATATTTTACTAGATACTTATACTTAACGATTGTTTAAAGAATTTTTTTTTTAGAATTTTTGTTTTTTAAAAAATCGTGTTTTTTTGCTTTGTTTTCTATTTTATCTTATAAAACAACCAAAATGTTTAAATACTATAATTGTATTAACAATTGTTAACTATGGGGTTGTAGGTGGTAAAAAAACCCAAAAAATGAGAGGTGAAAAACTACAAACCTTAGATTAACAACGAAAGTGGAGAAGTAGAATCTGAACAGAGATATAATTTTTTGTTATATCCCATCCTTTCCTCCTCTCCTCACCATCCTTAGAGGTCTCTGCTCTATGATTTTACTTCTCCACCAATCCCTTTTTTAAACCTATAAAACATTTCCAAAGCAACAAACTGATAATTATGCAAAAACTTGTAGAGGAAATAGAATCACTAAAACATAGTGAAATAGGCAAAAAAATAAACAAACGAATAAACGAATTCAAAGAATTAAACAAAAAACCAGGTGAAGAAATTTTCAAAGAACTATGTTTCTGCATATTAACAGCAAACTATAACGCTGAAAAAACCATAAAAATACAAAACGAAATAGGACAATGTTTTTCAAAAGATTCAGAAGAGATCCTAGCAAAAAAACTTAGAGACTACGGCCATCGATATCCAAATACTAGAGCAAAATACATAATAGAATCATGCAAATCCAGAGACTTATTAATGAAAGTTATAAGAATAAATCAAGGCAACAATTTAAGAGACTGGATTGTAAACAACGTAAAAGGCCTTGGCTACAAAGAGGCAAGCCATTTTCTTCGAAACATAGGATTTGATGATTTTGCTATAATAGATTTTCATATAATAGATATACTAGTAAAACATAAACTAATTATTGAGCCGAAAACTCTTACGAGGAGAAAATATTTAGAAATCGAGAATATCTTAAGGGACCTCGGTAAGAAAACAAATACAACATTAGCCGAACTTGATCTGTACCTATGGTATTTGGAGACAGGTAAAATATTGAAATGAGATTAAGTTGATATGGACTTGTTAAAATGTCTTATGATAAAATCGATCCGGTTTGTGGAATGAAAGGTACAATCCCTGCTCATGGACACTATTTCTGCTCAACTCACTGCATAGAGAAATACGAAAAAGAACATAACCTTCAACCAGAAACATCTTGTCCATCATGTTCTGTTCCAGCTAAAAAATGGTACAAAGAAAGATTCTACATCATGAGTATAATTATAATTGCTCTCGCAGTCATTACTTACATAGTTCCTATGTTTAACCCGTTTTTTGTTGCTCTTAAAGAATATTTTTTGATGATATGGTGGGCAGTTCTTATCGGTTTTCTCGTTGGTGGCATAATAGATTATTTTATACCACGGCAATACATAGAGAAATATCTATCTCGTCATCGTAAAAGAACGATTATCTATTCTGTGATTTTTGGTTTTTTTATGAGTGCATGTTCTCATGGTATTCTAGCTATTGCTATTGAGTTGTACAAAAAAGGTGCGAATACTTCTTCGGTTGTTGCATTCCTGCTTGCATCACCTTGGGCAAATCTTCCTATTACTATTCTTTTGTTTGGTTTCTTTGGGTGGAAAGCTCTCTTAATAGTTGTGTCTGCGTTAATTATTGCTATAATCACTGGTTTGATTTATCAGGCACTTGAGCGAAAAGAAATGGTTGAATGCCGACAATGTACGCATGGAGAAGATCGACCTGTTCTCACTGATTTTTCAATTGTCCAAGATGTTAAAAAAAGATGGAAAAACTTCAAATTTACCAGTTATAACATAAGCGAGGCTGCAAAAGGAACAATGAAAGGTTCATGGGCTCTTGTTAAGATGGTTATGTGGTGGCTTCTTATTGGAATGATTATGGCTGCTTTTGCAAAAGCGTATATTCCTCACGATTGGTTCATGAGTTATATGGGACCGACATTAATTGGTTTATTAGTTACTTTATTATTCGCAACTATAATTGAAGTATGTTCTGAAGGTAGTTCCCCACTTGCATTTGAAATTTACGATCAAACAAACGCATTTGGAAATTCAACTGTTTTTCTTATGGCCGGAGTAGCGACTGATTATACTGAAATCGGATTAATATGGAATAACATTGGGCGTAGAGCAGCAATTTGGTTACCAATCATAACGGTGCCCCAGGTGCTTTTGGTTGGTTATCTGTTTAATACATTCTTGTAGAATTATCATTTATCCTCATGTGACATTCCTACTGCGATAAGATAACCTTTTGCCCTTTCAACATATCTGTATTGGTTTACCTTTTCCCAGAACCTCTTTGTATGATTTGGATGTAAAATATGCGCGAGTTCATGGATAATTACGTAATCTTGTACCCACCGTGGCATTTTAGCTAGGCGATCGGATATCCTGATTGATTTGGTTGCAGAGGTACAACTGCCGAATCGGGTATTTTGATTTGTGACAAACTTAATAGAAAAATCCAAAGAGCCATCGAAATACATTTTGTTTAGCTCTCGAGCACGTTTTAACAACTCCGCGTTGTCATTCAATTGTTTTTTCTTATTATAGCGTTGACTCCACTTGACCATTTTATCTGTCCATTTCTTTTCTTCTGAATCACTCATACCATTTGGTAAATAAATGTAAAGTTTTTCGTTAACAAATTTTGCTTGAACTGTATTTTTTCTTCGTTTACTACGTATTATTTCTATGTTATCCATGGTTTTATTCGCAATATGTTTTCTGTTTAAATCTTTGAGGGTTTGTTGGTAAAGACGCGATAATGGAGCAGTTATCAATGATTTTGGAGCTTTTTTTCAAGTTTATAGGAGAAATTAGCCGTGAATACTGAAATTCTTAATCAGTTTACTAAATGTATAATTTTATATATTGGATTGGCATACGAACTTCAAACAAAAAAGAGATGTATAATATGTATAGAGAAGGTAATAGAGGCGGCCGTTTCGACGGACCGCCACGAGAAATGCACAAGGTAACTTGTGCAGAATGCGGTAAAGAAACTGAAGTTCCTTTCAAACCTGACGGAACACGACCAGTGTATTGTAGGGACTGTTATCAGAAACATAGACCGAAAAGATTTTAGATAATATCTTTTAATTGGTTACTTAGATTTCTGGTTAACTAGGTATAAAAACTGCAAAAATGGGGTTTTTACCCCTCCTTTTTTTATTTATTTTCTTTCCATTTTCTCCGCTTTGCAATATCAACTAATTCATAATCTGAAAAAGAAAAAATTAGACGATTATTTATTTCATTTTCTTTCTTTATACGCCCTCTTAAATGATATATTTTAGCGTATTAATTTACCAGATTCTATTACTGCTTTTGCAAATAATAAATCTTTTAATGTTTTTTCCAGTTTTGGTATATCTGTTTTATTCCAGAAAGTATATTTATACTTCTTTTTGTCAATTGTTCTTATTGTAAAAGAATCTCCCCGTGAGCCTTCTTCTTTCCATTTTCTTAGTTTCACTTCTTCTATTTCATCAAAGGCGATAGCAATAGGATGAGGAGTCATATTAAGTATTTCTTCCAGCGACAGGGTTGCAATTAAATCATCTCCTCTTTGTTGCACTTTATCACGAGTAATATATTTAAGAGGAGTTATAGATTTTAACAGTTTTTTGTCGATAAACATAAGAAATATTCTTTTATTTGTAAAGAACAAAGCATTTGAGGGCAGAGTACTTTCACTACTCCAAGCGGGCCAACCAGATGCGAACCCTTCTTTGATTCCAAGAACACCATATATCTCACTAACGATTTTTTCTTCATCTGAAAATTTCATTTCCCAATCCATATTTTTCCTTCCATCAAAACTACAATTTCAAAACAAGTACAAGTTTATAAATCCTCAGATAACAGATGCTAATTCATATCTTGTAATAGATTACGATATTAGATAAAATTTTTAGGGTTACCTATATTTTATCTATCTTAATTCTAATATCTTTTTTTCTTTTATTTTTTCAAATTCCTTTAAATTTTTATCATGATTCTTCGGGTTATAGGTTTTTATAGGACTAGCTGTTATGAAATCTCAGTTTTAGGAAAGGAAAAGACTATGACGGACGAAACAAAAGAAGAAGAAGAAACAACTGAAAAAAAAAGAACTGATGAAAACGTAATATATGTTGGACACAAACCTCCCATGAGCTACGTGCTAGCGGTGGTAACACAGTTTCAGGGCAGTGGTTCTGATGAGGTTATTATTAAAGCTAGAGGCAGAGCCATTAGCACAGCGGTAGATACCGCAGAGATCGTTAGAAACAGATTTGTTAAAGATGCAAAAATAAAGGATATACAAATCAGTACTGAGAGTGTTACCAATGAAGAAGGCAGAACATCTAACGTATCTTCAATGGAGATAATTTTAACAACCAAAAAGAAGAGTAAATAGTTAGAACGATAAACCTACAAGATAATGCCTATATCTAGTTTCGCTGCGAGTTCTTTGTAGCGATTTCGAATAGTGACCTCTGTAACCCCGGCTACCTCTGCTACTTCACGTTGTGTCCTTCGTTCACCACAAAGTACACATGCTATATATAGTGATGCTGCTGCTATACCGGTCGGGCCACGTCCACTGGTAAGTTCCCGGCGCGTAGCTTCTTGTAGTATCTCCATGGTCTTTGCTTGTACATCACCACTAAGTTTTAATTCACTGCAGAACCTTGAAATATAATCCTCTGGTGATGTCGGCAATAATTTTAATCCTAATTCACGGGAGACATATCTATAGTTCCTCCCTATTTCTTTTCTGGATATGCTTGCCATGTTACTTATTTCATCAAGCGTACGTGGCACATGACACTGCCTGCATGCTGCGTATAATGCTGCAGCGGTAACGCCTCCTATGCTTCTACCACGGACCAATTTCTTGAATGCTGCTTTTCTATATATCATAGCAGCGGTCTCTCTTACCGTTCTCGGGAGGCTCATGCCTGATGCCATCCGATCAAGATTGGAAAGAGCAACGGCTAAATTTCTTTCAGTCGAGTCTGCTATACGTATTCTTCGTTCCCATTTTCTCAGGCGGTATAGTTGAGCACGGTTTCTAGTCGGTATTGATTTGCCGTAAGAATCTCTGTTCCCCCAACTTATCATTGTGCTTAGTCCTTTATCATGAATTGTATAAGTCATAGGTGATCCAGTTCGGGCTTTTTTCTCTTGTTGCTCGCTGTCGAACGCTCGCCATTCAGGACCGTGATCAATCATATCTTCATCAATTACAAGTCCACAATCTTTGCATACTAATTCTGCTCTAGAATGATCTTTGGTTAGGTGCGTGCTACCGCATTTAGGGCATTGATTAGTTTCTTCTATTTTCTGTCTTTCTTTTTTAACCAAACAAATCAATTCCTTTATATTCTTTAATTCGTCTATAGTACACCTAGGTTATATATTCATACGTAGGAGTTTTTTTTGTTGTCGATATCTTTTTCTCCCCATAAAAACCATTGGAGAATCGACTTTCTACACTTTGCAGTTACTATTAAATTTTACAAAATGAAAAGAGAGCGTGGCTTTATTTACGGAGAAGGCCCAACGAAGAAAGCTCTTTTGATAGTTTTTCTACTGCTATTGATACTTCCTCTATCTTTCTTGCACCAGCGCAGACTATTTTACCAGAACCAAACAAAAGCATTGCTACCTTTGGTTCTTTTATCCTATATACCAAACCTGGAAACTGTTCAGGCTCATATTCAACATTCTCTAAGCCAAGAGCTACAGCTACTTCGCTAAGATTTAGTTCTCCTCCAACATCAGATGTTGCTACAATATTCTGGATTACAATATCAGGATTTTTATAAACTTTTATTCCTATGTTTTCTAGTTTCTCTGCTATTATCTTGATGGTAGTCTTTACATCATCTATAGTTTTTGCACCAGTACAATTAGCTGCTCCACTCCTGAAAAGAAGAGTAGCTGTTTTAGGTTTATCTAGGCGGTATACAAGTCCAGGAAACTGTTCAGGCTCATATTCTGCTTCTTCTAAAGATTGTGCTATCACATCTAGATCTAATTTTTCTGCAAATGTTGTAGATGCTACAATATTTTGTACTTTTATTTCCGTCATATAGTCTCACTTTCCATTAAATAATGTTGTGTCACACTCTTTGGGTGGCATAACCAAGAATACATACTCTATTATAATAGTTCTCTTACGCCTAAATAGTTGTTTGAATCCTGTTATTTCTGCACAAAATTTCTTTTTATATTGTTTTTTATCTGATGTATTTACCTAAAGGTTTTTAGAACCATATTATATCATGGGTATGGTGATTTTGTGAATTTAGAGTTGACAGATCTGCAGAAGATGTTTCAAAAGACTGTGCATGAGTTTGCTGAAAAGGAAATTAAGCCGCTTGCGTCTAAGATTGATAAAGAAGAGTATTTTTCTTGGGATCTTATAAAAAAGATGGGCAAGATGGGTCTTATGGGTATGACCGTGCCTAAAAAGTATGGCGGCGCTGGTATAGATCGTGTTAGTTATATGATTTCTCTTGAGGAGATTTCACGTGTTTGTGGTTCCACGGGTATAACTGTTGAGGCTCATAATTCGCTTGGTGTTGGTCATATATTTGAGAAGGGTACAGAGGAGCAACGTAAGAAGTATTTGCCTAATCTTTTGAATGGTAAAGCTGTTGCTGCTTGGGCGTTGACTGAACCCAATGCTGGTTCAGATGCAGCTTCGCTTCAGACTACGGCGGTTCTTGATGGTAACGAGTGGGTTTTGAATGGTACTAAGCAGTTCATAACAAGTGGCGATATCGCTGAGGTTGTAACTGTTATGGCCAAGACCGATAAGACAAAAGGTGCAAAGGGTATTAGTGCGTTCATTGTTGAAAAAGATACACCTGGTTTTAAGGCAGGTCAGCTCGAGGATAAACTTGGTCTTCGTGGTAGTAGAACCGCTGAACTTATTTTGGAAGATTGTCGCGTACCAAAGCAGAATCTCTTAGGTGAGAAGGATATGGGCTTTATTGGTGCTATGAACATTCTTGATCGTGGTAGGACGGCTATCGGTGCCATGGCGGTTGGTATAGCCAGGGGTGCGCTTGAAGAAAGCATCGAATATGCTAAACAGCGCGAGCAATTTGGTAAACCCATTGGTAAAAATCAGGCCATACAATGGATGATTGCTGACATGGCTACAGAAATTGATGCTGCTCGCCTGCTTGTTTATCGTGCTGCGTATTTGGAGGATCATAACAAACCGTTTGGCATAGAGGCATCAATGGCCAAGCTATTTGGTTCGGAAATTGCTATGAGAGCTACAAGGAACGCTATGCAGATACATGGCGGCTATGGCTATATGCGGGACCGGCCGTTAGAAAGATTCTATAGGGATGTTAAACTCTGCCAGATAGGTGAGGGTACATCTGAAGTGCAGCGTATGGTTATAGCGAAAAGACTAGGTTTATAAACATTCTACAATTGATTAAGTAATGTCGTACGGGGAGATAGTTTATCTATGGATGTCAAAGAAGCTGTAAGAATGAGGAGGGCTTATCGTTCTTTTGTACCAGTTGAAATTACAGTTGATTTGATTAATGATCTTGCGGAGTGTGCGCAACTTACTGCTTCTTGTTTTAATAATCAACCATGGCGGTATGTTTTTGTTTATGACCCAAGTGTTTTGAAGGAGATGCATACTGCTCTTTCATCTGGTAATGAATGGGCTCAGAAGACATCTATGATCCTAGTTGTTCTTGGCAGAAAAGAGGATGATTGCATAATCAGGGATAGAATGTATTATCAGTTTGATATTGGTATGGCTACTGGCGCTATGATCCTTAGGGCAACTGAGCTTGGTCTTGTTGCTCATCCTATTGCTGGTTATAGTCCTAAAAAAACTAGGGAGATACTTGGTATTCCTGAGAATGTTGATGTTATTGCTCTTGTTATTGTTGGTAAGCATTCTGATAAGATTGATCCTGTTCTTTCTGAGACGCAGGTTGAGGCTGAAAAAGAAAGACCTGCTAGGAAGAAAATAGATGAATTTGTATATCTAAATAGATATATCGAAAAGGGGATTAAAAAATGATAAAAACTGTGTATGTAAAAGGCAAAAACAAAGGCAAGATTTTACTCTATGCGCTAAGCACATGTGTTTGGTGTAAAATGACAAAAGAATTTCTAGACAAACTAGGCGTAGAATATTCTTTTATTTATGTTGATCTACTTGAGGACAAAGGCCAAGATAAAGTTACTAAAGATATTAAAAAATGGAATCCCATGTGCTCTTTTCCAACTATGGTAATCAATGATAAAAAATGCATAGTTGGTTTCAAGGAAAAGGAGATCAAAGAGGCTCTTGGGTTATGAGCGAAGAAGTGGATGTTCTCTACGAAAGACTTGATAAAGATACTAGATCGGCTGGTTATCATCTTAACCCAGATGTAAATTTTACAAAGGCATTGGTAAAAAGTCTTATTACAAATGAAAAAAGATATGGTTATCAGGCATGTCCTTGTAGGCTTGCGACTGGTAAAAAATCTGATGATATCGACATAATATGCCCCTGTGATTACCGCGATCCTGATTTGAATGAGTATGGTGCATGCTATTGTGGGTTGTATGTTTCTCAGGAAGTTATAGATGGTAAAAAAGAGTTGGGTTCGATTCCCGAGCGGAGATCAACTAAAGAGAGGAGAGATAAAATGGTAAAAAAAAAGACAGGAAATGTTGCTTTGTCAAAACCGGTTTGGAGATGCAAGGTTTGTGGGTATCTGTGTGCTAGGGACGAGCCACCAGAGATATGCCCGATTTGCAAAGTAAAAAAGGATCGATTCGAACTATTCATGCAATGAATTTTTTATCCTGCGCGTCCATCATCGCAAGGTTCTTCATCATCCATTGGTCTAGCATGTTCCGCATGTTCAGGCCGTAAACATATGTTTAATGGTAATTGCGTCATGGGTTTACCACAGCACTCTGGAGTTTTATTGCCAGATGTCTTTAAATTTTTTCCACATTCTTTACACTTATAGGTTTTGTCTTTTGCCATAAAAATCCCTTATTCAAATTTTAGAAATAGTTTGTACTTTAAAAATGTATTCTGAAAAATTAAAAAAGAAAAAGAGTAGGGTTTTTTTAAACCCCGTATGTTTTCATCAGATATCGTAGTATAGGGAACGCATTTGGGAAACGTTCCAACAGTTGTTGTATCAGCGAGTATAACGATGTTCTGGTTCTTGGCATTGTAACTGGTAATGGATCCGACCATTCGCTCTCGTTGGAATGTTCATCTATTGCTTTAACTCGTACGTTGTAAGTTCCTTTCTTAGACCAGATGTGTGAAAAAGTGCCCGCTTCGTCTGGTTCGCACAAGTCGGTGAAGTTGTAGGTTCCATCGCCCCAGTCAAAGATGTAGAAAACACTGTCATCATCAATGTCTGTTGTAATAGCTGAATATGTGTACTCTTTGTTTGCACGTCCTTTTGCTGGTCCAGATGGTGCAGCTGGCGTATACGGAGCAGTGTTATCTTCGGCCCAAGTTCCCTGCTCAGTTTGTGACCATACGTATGCGACACATATTGCTGGGAAACCATTTACATCTATGGTATATGCTCTGAAATATATGCCCATGCCCTGATCTAGCCAACTAAGAATTGCAACATCGAGATTGATTATGGCTATAGCTATCGCAGTAGCAATAGTAAGATCCATTGGATAACCGCAAGCCGCAGCTATGGCAATAATAACCGCTGCTACAGCATCTATAACATATTGGGCGTTTTGTATTTGATAGATAAGATTCTGTGTGTCCTCATGATCTAAATACAATGTGTATACGTGTCCTAAAGACCATAAATCAGCCTTAAAACCACTGATACCACCAGGTCCATTTATTTCAACAACTAATGGGTCAGACCACTGGCCTATCATGCCATTTGTATCAACCGCCACAACATGCACGTAATAGATGCCTGTATCCATCCAAGTATGAGAAATTGTTGCTGTTTCCCATGACTCATAATAATCAGTAAACTCGTCTATTTGGTAATCGCCGTCCCAGTCCCAACCATACTGAATATCATCGCCGTCAGGGTCCATGCATTGTGTACTATACTCATAAAATTCGTATACCTCGCCAAATTCAGGACCTACTGGTTTAGTAGGCGCAATAGGTGGCCTGTTACCTACTGCAATGTCAAACCATATAGCTGCATCATTTTCGTCCGTTGTAGTACTTCCATCAAAATTTCCACTTGTTAAATACCAGTAAAAACCTGATCCAGAATCGTATTCATAAACCATGAAATCATTGTTTTCATCAACAGGTTCCCAATCATTTGTTCCTAAATTATATGTTCTTAAAAGAATAGCTCCTCTTGGGAATTCATCGGAATCATCAATTCCACCACCAACATGTGCACTAATATCTGCTATGTCATTTCCACTTGGCCAATCATCCCTCTCTCCAAGCCTTATTTCAACATCTAGATATTGTTCCTGGTTTACGATAATTCCCTCCCACGTGAAAGTAGTATCAAGTATTATGTCGTCTCCATCACATTCGTATGTTTTTTCCTCTCCTTTTACATACATATATAATTTCCAATCCGCCTGGTCAAATGGCATCGGATCTATCTCATCAACTTGCGCGATTCTGTGAATTGTTATTGAAAAATCAGTGTTAATCCGAGGGGCATTTGAAGATTTTTCTTTAGCCATAGGTAGACTTTGTAATGTTGGTATAAACATTGACATCGAGAGCAAAATTACTGCTACAACAATAGCTTCCAACCTAAAATTATATCTCCTCCTTATTTTCATAAATTTTTCCTCCACATCTCCAATATTAAAATCCCTAACAATAATTTAAGTCTTTCTATTTTTATCAAATGATTTTATCAAAAATATCTATATTAAATTATTTTATTTGAGTCTTTTTTCAAATTTATAAAAAATAAAAAAAGAGAAGTTTTAGTGTATTTACTGCAACTCCAGTATATGTCGTAATATTGGGAATGCATGTGGGTATCTCTCTATTAATCGTAGTAATAATGATTTGAACGTAAATGTTCTTGGTACGCTTATTGATAATGGCTCTGACCATTCGCTTTCCATGTTTTGTTCGTCAATTGCTTTTACCTTTATCTCGTAACTTCCTTTCTTTGTCCATTTGTGTGTAGCACTTGCAACCTGTCCAGATTCTACAAAGGCTGTTTGATATGTTGTTCCATCTCCCCAGTCAAATATGTATGATATGATGTCGTTATCTGGGTCGATTGTGACAGCTGTATATGTGTATTCTCTGCCTGGTTTTGCGCTTGTTGGTCCTGATGGTGGTTGTGGTTTTACAGGTGGGTTGTTTTCACTGTTACTGCATATTATTTTCATGTGTATTGTTTGACCGGGATTCATGTTGACGTTGTATGAGCTGCTTGTAAGCATATCAATTTGTTTGTTGTTATCACAATCATATAGAATTACTGATGGATATTCTTCGTTTGATATTGGTGATGAATCCCATGATAGTTCGACTGCTTCAGAGTCTGAGCCTTGCCACTCTACGTATATGTCCCATGTCTTGCTTGTGTCAGGTCCGTGTTTTATATCTACGCTGCATTCGGTGCTGTCAATTAATGAGTATATTTCTACATCTGATAGTAAATCTGTATGTTGAACATCAATATTTTCATCGTATCCATCTGCGGCATATTCATCTTCTCCGAACGTGAGATACGATGCTCCGTTTGTTCCGCCTTTAGCAGTTATGCTTGTATCCCAACCATATCCAACCCCAGTTGCTCCAGCTAGGTATTCTGCTAGGAACTCATCCCAATTTGTGTCTGTAATAAAATCGTTATCGATTAAATAAGTACCATCATATCGATTTGATCTATCCGGGAAATACACTGACATGCCATGGCAGAAATTAGCTGAGCTAGTATGTCGCTCTCTGTTAATTACGTTCCCGTATTGTCCACCTGCGGGGCCTATTAGGTTCAATATGTTCTGGGCTAGAGTTTGAGTTGTTGGGTTTGTAACAAGTGTGCGAATACGGTATACAAAATCATATAGGTCGATAAGCCTCTCTATTTGACCACCATATGGTCCTTCTGTGTATTCGCTTTGTGTTCTTGCGTTTTCTATTTGGTCACGATATCCAGCGTCATCTAGTTTATTGTATAAATCAATAGCAAGAGCATCAACTGCTGATGCAAGATCCTGCATCCTATCCAGTTCAATACTGGATATACTTTGGGTTCTATATGAAGCGCTGTCACGTGGTGATTGATGATCAATTATATATGTTGATAAATCCTGTGAATTCACGTTAGGATTGTTTACCATATATTGTAGTATATCTTGGAATTCATTGTCACAGGTGCTTGTCCAAGATATTGTCTCAGATCCTGCTTGGTAATCTACATATGGTTGTAGTTGGTAGGCAATTTCTACTCCATTCATCAGACAATCATTGAAAAAAACCACATCTGTTTTTTTGCCTAAAACAACAGAAATTTGTTGAAATGCTGTTTGTAAATCATCTATATCTAAATTGTCCTCTGAATCATCCCAGCAACAGCCAACCCATGATCCACCGTGGTCCTGTGGTATAATCAGATAATGGCCCGCAGGGTAATTATTTATGCAGTATGTCGAAAAAGAGATTAGGGTCTGTGGATCTCCCATATTTACTTCATTTCCCCATCCAGGGTTTATTTGATTCAGGGGAATATTAACCTGATTATTGGGTAGTACATAATATGCTCGCGAATCTCCACCACCCTGTCCGTCTATTAATGCAATTATTTGAATTCCATTTTGTGATCCCACGTTGGTCATATAGTTTAGGCATTGCTGACACCAAGATCCAAGGTTGTCGTCACCACATAAATAGGCTATAACAGTCCAACTACCTGATGGGCCTTCTAATGTTGTTTCCTGGTCTTGGCTGTAGCCTGTTGAGTATTGTCCTGTGTTGCTGTCGTATGCCCAGGCTCTGTAGTAGTATGTTGTGCTGGGGTTTAGTCCTGTGTCTGTTGTTGATGTTCCTGTGTTGAAGTATGCTTGTGATCCGTCTGTTGGTGATGCTGGGTAGGTTCCTGTTTTTCTTCTTATCATGGTTTTGTCGCTGTTGGTTCCTTTTGTCCATGATAGATCAATTGTGCTTGATGTTGGGTTGTATGCGTTTAGGTTTGATGGATTTCCTGGTGGTGGTGCAGAAGATGTTGTTTCATAGTCTTCGCTATAACCTATTGAGTATTGACCGGTGTCGCTATCATAAGCCCATGCACGATAATAATACGTCGTACTTGGGTTTAGTCCAGTATCTGTTGTGTAAGTTCCAGTACCGAAATAAGCTTGCGTACCATCACTTGGCGATGAAGGGTAATATCCTGTGCTACGGCGAATCATTGTTTTATCACCGCCGCTTCCTTTTGTCCATGATAGATCAATTGTGCTTGAGGTTGGGTTGTATGCGTTTAGGTTTGTTGGGTCTCCTGGTGGCGGCGCAGAAGATGTTGTTTCACAATCTGAGCTATAGCCTGTTGAGTATTGTCCTGTGTTGCTGTCGTATGCCCAGGCTCTGTAGTAGTATGTTGTGCTGGGGTTTAGTCCTGTGTCTGTTGTTGATGTTCCTGTAGCAAAATAAGCTTGTGATCCGTCACTTGGCGAAGAGGGATAACTTCCAGTTTTCCGTCTGATCATTGTCTTATCAGAATTACTTCCTTTTGTCCATGATAGATCAATCGTACTGTATGTTGGGTTATATGCATCTAAGTTTGATGGATCTCCTGGTGGTGCTGTGCTGTATTGAATAGTTAAGTAAGGTGGGTTTGGTGAATTCCCTGAATACATTTGGGAATAGTCTTGATCAGAACCTTGGTTGCTCTGCCAATCGCCCTGAGTAGTGAACATTATTTTTGTCCATTCATTTTTGTTAATTTTGTTGTATGCGTTTGAGTTCCATGTCCATGTTTTGTATTGTCCTGATGGTAGGTTAATTGTGTATGTTCCTGCCCCTGTGTCGCTGTAATGGTCGATATCGTAATCACCCATTTGCAATGTCTGATGCGGGTATATGCCGCTTGGATCATAAAACGCCATTAGTATTGGGCGTGGGCCTGTATCGTAGCCGTGGCAGTTCCAAAATGTAAATTGAACACTGGTTATTACTGCGTTGTCTGGAAGACCACTGGTATCAAAATATGCGTAACAGCGATCGATATACCAATTAGGTGAACTTGAGCCAACGTCTTTTTGTCCAAACTCCATTTGATTTGCGCCTGACCAATCCATATACTCTGCAGTAGAGGCATCATGTGCCGTATAGTAGTTAGTGTTATCACACATTAGTGAATGATCATAGTATCCATCACTGTATACTGTAAGTGTTGTTCTACCAGATTTGTCTTCGCCTAAAATTAAATTTTTCGTCGTTGGGTCTTTGGCGAAAACGATTTTTTCGTTTATAGATAAGCATAAATTGCTTGAGATTACCAGCGTCGCTACTAATATACCTACAACTATGCTAAATTTATTTTTTGTCCCCATTTCCTCGTCACTCCCACAAAATAAATCCAAAATTAAATAATAAAAAATTTATTTTTAAGTTTTTCTTTATTTTCAAATATTTTTTTCAAAAATAAATTTTGAGAGGAGTTGTTTTTCCTCTCATTTAATTTTTTACTATGTTGTTTGGAAAAATTTTTTACATTGAAAAATCTGCTTTACCAAGATATTTTGTTGACTACTTTGTTGGCTATCCGGTTGCCCTAGTGGCATACTAACTAGTAGTGGATTTGACCATTCGCTTTCTGCGCCATATTGATCAACTGCTTTCACTTTTATTTCGTATGTGTTCTGCTCATTCCATGAGTGACTAGCACTTCCTTGTTGTCCAGATTGCATAAAATTTGTTTGGCTAGTTGTACCATCCCCCCAACTGAAGATGTAGGAGATGATATCGCCGTCGGGATCAGTTGTAACCGCTGTATATGTGTATTCTACTCCTGCTTCTCCACTCGTCGGACCGGATGGTGGTTGCGGTTTAACAGGCGGGTTATTGTTTCCAGTTCCTCCATGATACCAACATAGAAACTCGTCCCATTGTGAATCCTCTGCGAATAGCAAATCTTCGTAGCTTTGTTCGTAATATGATGGTGGTACATAGATTGAGAGGCCATGAGAGTTTGGAAAACTTGAAGCATGATTTTCCGATGTTACAACATTTTCAAGTTCATTCATAACCGATTGAGCGCAGTTATCTACTGTGTTATCATTTATGTATTGCGTTAGTAGTTGTGCAAAATGATACAAGTCTGCGTATATATCATAACTGTATGATTCAACATTTTCTATTGCAGTCCCAATTTCGTCTATAAAATTATCATTTTGTAAGGCTACAGCAAGGTCACTGACATCAGATCTTAAATCATCTATTAGTCCTAGATTAATTGTAGACAACGTATAGCCTCCTGAATTAATGTAATCACTTACAAACTGTGCTCCTAACGCTTGAGGGGACATGGTCGGGGTACCGACTAAAATTGTCAGTGTGCTGTCATATCTCCACCCAAATCCTGGTTCTGATTCTTCTGAGCCCGTCATAAAATCACAATAAGATCTTACTTCATATCCAACTTCAATCATTTGCATCATACATGCGTCAAAACCTAGGAGATCTATCGGGTCGTTACCATTATTTGTTACTGCAGCTAGAGCGTTTCTTAATTCAGACATTGTGAGAGCATCTCCTCCGTTAGTATCATCCCAGCAAACATCTTTTGTTACTTCATTTCCATCATCTTTTCCCCAGCCGCCTCCGTGATCCCATAAAATCAGACAGTATCTGTTAGCGGGGTAGTTTGTTTTCGCCCAGTTTACAAAGTTGATTAGTGTCTGTGGATCGCCCATATTTGCCTCGCCTATGTCCATTAAATCATTTGCATTGTTTGGAACCATGTTTTCTGTAACTCGATATCGTTTTGTTGTCGTCCAGTCGTCATAGCTAGTGTCATAACCTGGTATTCTGTCGAATTGTACTATTATATTTACATCGTTGGTTGAACCAGCTTCAGCCATTTCCAAGAAATCGTCTATACCATAGCTTTCGAGGTTGTTGTCTGCATCCATATATACCATAATTGTCCAATCAGTTGTTTGTGATTGTTCTATAGTGATATCAACAGGAATACTAGCTGATCCAGCGTTTGATGTAATTGTTATTGTGCCACTGTAGTATCCTGACATGCTGCCGGTGTTTCCTGCAGTGACTGTTATTGTATCGTGTTCGCCTGTTGAACTGCCGCTAGATGGATTTATACTGGTTATCCAAGAACTACCCTCAGAAATGCTATAGGTCAGAGTTCCCGTTCCACTATTCCATATCTCGAAAGTAACGCTGCCTGTCCATCCTTGTTCGTGTGTACCAAAGTGGAGCGCAGTTGGGGAATAAGATAAAATTGGTTGTACAGGTGGATTTATAGTTATTTCAACAAAGACACTACCGCTGCCACCATTTGAAGATATGTAAATTGTGCCACTATAATATCCGTTCATACTACCAGTATTTACAACGTTGACTGTTATTGTATCGTATTCACCAGTTGAGCTGCCACTTGTAGGACTAACAGTAATCCAGTTTAAACTTTCAGAAAAAGAATAGGTCAACGTTCCTCCGCCGCTGTTCCAAATCTGGAAAGTATTGCTGCCGGTCCATCCTTGTTCATGCGTGCCAAAGTCAATTGATGAAGGCGAATAACTTAAACTTGGTGAAGTAGTTATTGTTATCGCTACATAAATGCTACCAGATCCGCCGTTAGAAGAGATATCGATATATCCGTCATAGAATCCAGACATACCACCTGTATTAACAACATTAACTGTTATTGTGTCGTATTCGCCTGTTGAACTACCACTTGTTGGACTCACCTGTATCCAGTTAAGATATTCGGAAAAACTATATGTTAAAGTTCCTCCGCCGCTATTCCAAATCTGGAAAGTATTGCTGCCGGTCCATCCTTGTTCATGTGTACCAAAATTTATAGTTGATGGACTATACGATAAATCAGGAGGTAATTCTGCGTTGCCCCATATCTGAAAAGCGAAGTCGTATTCAGGATATGGCAACCAATTACCATATGTGTAGTACCATTGGTACATCTGACCGCCAGTATATGGGCCCTGACTGCCAACACGTTTCGCTGCAACATCTACTGTTTTACCTGATGTTGTTACTTTAATCATTAAGTAATATGTAGTATACTCATTAACGCTGCAGTCAATATTGTAAAAAGTCGTCCAACCATTCAAACCATTCAAAGCTTTTGATTCGTAATCCAACCACTGACTGTGCTCTTTTGTCAGAGTCGTTGAAATACCAGCCATACAATATCCACTGGTTGACGGATTAGCAAAATATAGTGCGATCTGTGTAATATCTATCTGATTATCAACCGTGGTAAAACTTTGGGCGTAGCATTCTAAACTTTCATCCTCAAGAGTACCATAAGTGCCAATGAGAGTTTGTGATATCAATACTTCATCTCTTGAATTATCAGATCCAAGAGACTCTGATGTCAATGAATTTTTTATTTCAAATGCTTCAGCAACAGAACAAATACTGCTCGCAATCACCAGCGTCACAACTAATATGCTTAACGCTATACAAACTATATTTTTTCTTCCCATATTCCTCTTTCCCCACAAAATAACTCCAAAATTAAATAATCACAAAATTATTTTTAAGTTTTTCTTTATTTTCAAATATTTTTTTAAAAAATAATTTTTGTGTTTTCTGTTTCACTCTAATTCTAAATGTAAAATAAATAAAGGAAAAAATTTTTTTACATTCTGAATACGCCGGGTTTCCAATCTGGTATCGGCGCGTTTAATGACGCTGAAATACCAAGACCTAGGACTAAACGAGTGTCAATTGGATCTATGACACCATCGTCCCAAATACGCGCTGTACTGTAATACGGATTTCCCTCGCTCTCATATTTTTTTAGAATAGGTTCTGTTATTTCTTTTTCTTCTTTCTCAGTCATCTCTTTTCCTTTGCGCCAGAGCTGATCACGTTTAACAGTAAGCAAAACATTTGCTGCCTGTTCACCGCCCATGACACTAATGCGTGCGTTAGGCCACATCCATAACTGTCTTGGTCCGTATGCTCGTCCGCACATACCATAGTTTCCAGCACCAAAAGAACCACCGATGATAACAGTGAACTTTGGAACCTGCGCACAAGTAACAGCTGTAACCATCTTTGCGCCATCTTTTGCTATACCACCGGCCTCGTATTTTCTACCAACCATGAAACCGGTTATGTTCTGCAAGAACACTAATGGTATTTTTCTCTGGCAACACAACTCAATAAAATGACTTCCCTTCAAAGCTGATTCTGAAAACAGTACACCGTTGTTTGCTAGTACACCAACCGGGTAGCCCAGTATACGTGCAAAACCACATATTAATGTCTGACCATAAAGTGCTTTAAACTCGTGGAACTTGGAACCATCAACAACCCTTGCGATTATCTCATGGACATCAAAAGGTTTACGCAAATCCTTAGAGATTACACCATAAATCTCCTTTATAGCATAAGCAGGCTCCTCAGGTTTTGATACATCAAGAAATGTTTTCTCAGGACGATTAAGATTTTCAACAATGTTTCTAGTGGTATGAATCGCTTCAATGTCATCATGAGCATAATGGTCTGTGACACCGCTCTGTTTACAGTGTACATCAGCGCCGCCAAGGTCCTCTGAGCTAACCTCCTCACCGGTAGCAGCTTTGACCAATGGTGGTCCACCAAGGAAGATAGTACCAGTTCCTTTAACAATCACGGTCTCATCAGACATAGCTGGAACGTAGGCACCACCAGCCGTACAAGAACCCATAACAACAGCTATCTGCGGTATAAGCATAGAAGACATCTTGGCTTGGTTGTAAAAAATTCTACCAAAATGTTCTCTGTCAGGAAATACTTCATCTTGCATTGGTAGAAACGCGCCACCTGAGTCAACAAGATAAATACATGGTAGATTATTCTCCATTGCAATTTCTTGTGCTCTTAGATGTTTTTTCACTGTCATCGGATAATAGGTACCACCAGTAACGGTTGCATCGTTTGCAACAATTATTACTTCTCGTCCGTGCACTATACCAATGCCCGTTACAATACCAGCGCAAGGCGAGTTGTTATCATACATATCATGGGCTGCGAGTGTGTTGAACTCCATAAAAGGGGTGTCTTGATCTAGGAGGTTTTCTATACGCTCACGTACAAGCATCTTATTACGTGATTTGTGTAGCTTAATTTTCTCTTCGCCGCCGCCCTGATAAACAATAGAGATTTTTTGTTTAAGATCTTTAGCAAGTTTTTCATAATGAGCAAAATTATCTTTGTATTCCTTGCTTTTAGTATCAATCCTGCTTTCTATAACATCCATAAAAAAATCATTCCCCCTTACCACTTTTTACGAGATCAACTGTTGTCTGACCTATTTCAATCTGATCGTTTTCCTTGAAATTAACTTTTTTAACCTTGCCATTGTACGGCGCTCGTATAAGGTACTCCATTTTCATAGCCTCTATAACCATGATTACATCACCGGTTTTAACCTTGTCACCGTTTTTCACTTTCACGCTAACAATCTTTCCCGATATGGGTGAGTTCATGTCACCTTCTTCTTTCTTCTTTGTTTTCTTACTACCGGTGAGCTCAACTTTTTTTACGCTGAAAACATCTCCGTCTACAAACACAAACTTGTCTTTGTCACTCTCAGTTATCACACTTTTTATAACACGGTCACCAAGTTTTATTTTCAGTGCACCAGGTTTTATCTCCTCAGCCTGAACAGTGTACTCTGTGTTGTCGTACATTATGAAATAATGATCTTCTCTGCGCTCAACTACCACGTTGTAAACATGGTTGTTGTGCTCGTAGTTTATGAACATTATACACCAGCCCCCATGCGCCATCTGCCAACATGTTTCCACGGTGAGTGTGGATCAGCTTCTTTGAATCTAACGTACTCTTCTCTTTTTGAATGCATGGAATCAAATACTGCTAGTGAGATAACAGCATCAACTGGTAGCCCTCTTTTTGCTATGGTCCAGTCCTTGAAATAATTTTCAATGAAATGTGTTGTTATGTTTCCTCTTCTAAATTCTTCGTGTTCTAAAACTTTTTTCAAAAAAGGTATGTTGGTTGTCACACCTAGTACAACGTAGTTAGAGAGCGCCCTTATCATTTTATCAATACCGTCTTTTCTGTTTTCGCTGCTAACAGCTAGTTTAGCAAGCATCGGATCATAATATGGTGTGATTTTCATACCTGTCTCTACGCCGCTATCGTTTCTAACATTTGGTATGTTTGGTGCATCAACTTTTTCTAGGGTGCCAACGCTTGGTAGGAAACCATTTGATGGATCTTCTGCGTATATACGGCATTCTATCGCATGGCCTCGTTGGTGAAGATCTTTTTGTTTAATTGTTAGTTCCTGGCCATCTGCGATGCGTAGCTGCCATTTAACCAGGTCTATGCCTGTGGTCATTTCTGTGATAGGGTGCTCTACCTGTAGACGTGTGTTCATTTCCATGAAATAAAAATTATGGTTACCATCTATCATGAACTCTACAGTGCCAGCGTTTGTGTAGCCAACTGTTTCCGCTGCTTTGACAGCTGCTTTTCCCATTTTTTCTCTTAGTTGAGGTGTCATAACAGGCGATGGTGTTTCTTCTATGATTTTTTGGTGTCTTCGCTGTATTGAGCATTCTCTTTCAAACAGATGTATAACGTTACCGTGCTCGTCAGCTAAAATTTGGAACTCTACATGTCTTGGTTTGTCCAGGTATCTTTCTAGGAAGACTGTGTCGTTTCCGAAAGCTGATTTTGATTCACGTTTTGCGCTTTCGATTGCTTGTTCAATTTGTTCTTCAGAGTGTACGATTCTCATGCCTTTGCCGCCGCCACCAGCAGCTGCTTTTACTAAGAGTGGGAAACCGATCTTTTTACCTTCCTTGATTAATGTAGTGTTATCTTGTTTTAGGCCATGGTAACCTGGTATAACTGGTACACCTGCTTTTTCCATTGTTTTTTTCGCAGCTATCTTGTCGCCCATCATCGCGATAACTTTTGCTGATGGGCCGATGAATTTTATTCCCTTGTCGCTGCATGCTTGCGGAAAATCAGGGTTTTCTGCTAGGAAACCGTAACCTGGGTGTATGGCCTCAGCGCCAACAGACTGAGCAGCCTCTATCATCTTTGAGATGTTTAGATAGCTTTCAGATGGTGTGGGGTCGCCTAGGTTTATTGTTTCATCAGCTAAGTTTACATGTGGTGCACTTGCATCGACCTCTGAGTAAACAGCAACGGTTTTAATCCCCATTTCTTGGCAGCCGTGTATTATTCTAACTGCTATTTCTCCACGGTTTGCCACAAGAACTTTTTTGAACAATTTCTTAACGCTCCCATTTAGGTTTTCTTTTCTCCAAGAAAGCGTTTACGCCCTCTTGTCCTTCGTCTGATACTCTTAGCTCAGCGATTTTTTCAACAGTAAACTTCTTGTAATTTTTTTCATCCAAGTTTTCGTAACTGTTTGTAAGGTTTTTTATTTCTTTAACAGCGTTTGGTCCTGAGGAAATGACGAGATCAACGTATTTTTTAACTGTTGAGTCAAACTCGTTTTCTGTTGTGACATAGTCAATTAAACCTATTTCTCTTGCATGGTTGGAATCAAATCTCTCGCCTGTTATGAACAGTCTCCTCATGTTTGCTATTCCAATTCGTTTCACAACAAATGTTGATATAACTGCTGGTATAAGACCTAGTTTAACTTCGCTAAAAGCAAATTTTAGATCAGGTAAAGCGATGCTAAGATCACAAACCGCTATAAGTCCAAGACCTCCACCAAAAGCTGCACCATTTATACGGCCTATAACAGGTTTTTTGCAGTTGTAAATCGATTCAAACAAATCAAGGAGTAATTTGCTATCTTTTATGTTTTCTTCTTTGGAATAGTTTATTATGCTTTTCATCCAGTTGAGGTCAGCACCGGAACAAAAGGATTTACCATTGCCAGTTAAAATAATAGCTCTTACGTCCTCGTCGTTGTTTAGTTCTTTAAAACAAAGTGTTAGTTCTTTCATTAACTGTTCATTCATGGCATTGTGAACGTCAGGCCTGTTAAGAGCAACGGTAACAACATTTTTTTCTCTTCTTATTTCTAGGGTGTTGTATTTCACTTTGCTCCCCCTTATTATAGATATTTAAATAATATTGCTGTTTGCGATACTAGGCATTATAAATAAATGTTTCTAAAGAAATAAACCTTGCTAAATTAAAGCTTCTCATATAAAATATGGGGATTTATGCGCAGAATCATGTTTTGCACATAAACCACGTCAACGAACTTTTAACTAAAGACCAATAAAGTGCTTTAAATTAATATAAATTAAGTTGGGGTCATTGAAAGTATTCATCGGCTTTGTTTTAAAGATAATAACTTCATATTATTGAAGGCAAATGTAAATAAAACGTATAAAGCTTATATACTAGAGAATCTGATAGATAGTACTATTATACAGTAAAATATGAGGGAATAGATGAAGAATAACCTAGCTAAAAATGGTTTAATTTTTCTTGTAGTAACTTTGTTTGTCTTATCGTCTGTTTTACCTGTAGTGTTTGGTATCGAATCCAAAACGGTTAAAAAAGATATGAACTTGAAGAATCTTGCTATTATATGCACAGAATCAAGTGGTTTTAATAGTGTTAAGTATGAGTATTACAAGCAACATCTGTTAAAACAGCGTTCGTCTGATGATAGTTATTACGAAGTTGTGGTAAAACCTGAAAATACTATTTCCCAAATTGAAACTCAGCCAGCCTCTTTATCTTTTGGTCCAATGAACAGTGCCTGGCCAATGAAGTGTTATGATAATTATCATACGGGCAGGAGTCCATATAACACTATTGATACTTCTGCTGAGAAGTGGAGGTTTTACATGGATGGATGGCTAGATGATGGCCCAACCATTAGTAATGAGGGTACGATCTATTTTGGGGGATCTTATGGTGGTCTTCCTTATTATCTATACGCAATTAACCCCGATGGTAGTGAAAAGTGGAAATTTAAGACAAATGGTCTGATTCTTGGATCTTCTCCAGCTATCGATGAAAATGGGACGATTTATATTGGTTCATGGGACACGAGATTATATGCAATTAATCCTGATGGCACAGAAAAATGGAGGTTCCCATCAGGTGGATCAATATTCTCCTCTCCAGCTATTGGTGATGACGGCATCATCTACATTGGAACAATGAGTTCAGGGAATAGTATTGTAGCTGTTAATCCAAATGGAACATTGAAATGGATTTATGAAACAGGTAATTCGATAACTTCAGATCCTGCTATCGGAGATGATGGAACTGTGTATATTGGATCTCAGGATAATTACCTTTATGCTCTATGGCCCAATGGCACGTTGCATTGGCGTTATCAAACTGGATCATCCATAATGGGTCCTCCATCTATTGCTGATGACGGAACCATCTACATCGCTTCTTGGGATGACTACCTATATGCTCTATGGCCCAATGGTACCATGAAATGGCGACACCCGATAGGTGTTGGCGCTGCAATCAATCCTTCGATAGCAAGTGACGGGACGATTTATATCGGGTATAATGATTTCTATGCCATTTATCCCAACGGGACACGGAGGTGGACTTTTGATCTGGGTTCACAGCGACACATCCAGGGTTCTTCCCCAGCGATTTCAGACAATGGAATTATCTACGTGGGTGTAGAAATTGGTAAAAATGCTGGCGGTGAGATTATAGCAATTAACCCGAATGGGACGGAGCGTTGGCGGAAAAGAATTGCTGATGAGTGGGTGCACTCATCCCCATCAATAGGTGAAGATGGGACAGTGTATATAGGTTCAGGTGATACGATAGCTAGCGGCTATCTTCATGCGTTCGGAACCGTTGAAGATAATGAACCGCCAACTCCTCCAGCCATTACAGGCCCAACAAATGGAAACTCAGGTGAAACATATACTTACACCTTAGTCTCAACAGACCCGGAAAACTACCCATTAAAATACTATGTTGACTGGGGAGACGGGACAAACAGCGGCTGGACTTGGGAATACGATTCTGGTGAAGAAGTAGAGCTCAGTCACACTTGGACTGAACAAGGAACCTACCTTGTTAAAGCTAAGGCTATGGATATTTCAAATGCTGAGAGCGATTGGGGCACACTAAGCGTAACAATGCCTTTGGATTTGCAAATAAGTAATAATAATAACTTAAAAATAAACCAATACACTCCAAACCAATTTTTACTAAAAATGTTTCAAAGAATACTACTGAATCTAAAGTAATTAATCAACAACTTTTCTCTTTTTATTTACCCTTAAAAACAGGTTTTCGTTTCTCAACAAATGCTGTTACGCCTTCATTGAAATCTTCAGTACCAGCTGAGAGTGATGCTGTTTTGCTCTCCAGTTCAAGATGAGCAAGCATATCATTGTCCATGCTTTTGTTGATAAGCATCTTTGCCTTACCAACAGCTATAGGTGGTAGCTCCTTGAATCTTGATACCATTGTTTCAACTGCTTTATCCAAGTCTTCCTGATTTACTACTTTGCTTACTATACCAAGTTCTCTTGCTTCTTCTGCAGAAAATACCTTTGCAGTCAATATGTACTCGCATGCCCTTTGATACCCAACAAGTCTTGTGAAAAACTGTGTTCCGCAACCTGGTGCAAGGCCTACGCCAATAAATGCGGTACCAAACCTAGCCTCTTTAGATGCAATAATAATATCACAAGCCAGAGCAAGTGAAAGACCAGCACCAAAAGCAGCACCGTTAACCTGAGCTATAACAGGTTTTTCCATAGTTCTCATTTCTATTACGCATTTGTGTATTGTTTTTGTTAGCTCTCTTAAAAACTTGGGTTTATCCTTTGCGGCATGCATCTCTTTTACATCCCCGCCGCCACAGAATCCCTTTCCAGTGCCTCTTATTACAACTGCGATGATCTCGTCTTTCTTGTTTATCTCATGTAAAACCTTGTAAAGCTCTTCCCCTAATTTCATGTCAAATGAGTTAAGGCGATCCGGTCTGTTGAGAGTTATATACGCAATTTTTTCTTTTGTTTCAAAAGTTAAAGTTTCATAGCTCATAGGTACCCAGCCCCCAAAGAACATTGATTTGGATATAAATCTTGGGGACTTTCAAGAAAAATATAAATAAACAGTTAACCATGCCAACGCACATAGTTTACAATTGGAGGAATACGTGTTATGGAAATAAACATGTACATTGACAAATACAAGGAAGTAAGATACAACTTTTTCAGGTGGAGATACGAGTTAAACGTTGTTTATAAATTATCATTAGCTTTTGTCTTTTCATGTCTTACTGGGTTGTTGGCACAACTAAGATTCTATCTACCTGGGACCCCAGTTCCTGTGACAGGGCAGGTCTTCGGTGTTTTATTTGCCGGGGTCATACTGGGTGCTTGGGGTGGAGTCAGCCAATGCATGTACCTAGGAATAGGAGCAGCTGGCGTACCATGGTTCGCTGGTTTTAACAGCGGCCTAGCATACCTGGCAGGTCCAACCGGTGGTTACCTGATAGGGTTTGTAGTCTCAGCTTTTTTCATAGGATACATGGTGGACAGATACATACATTCGAGAAACTTTTTACCAATGTTTTCAATCATGTTATTTTCAACATTTACACTAATATACATACCTGGACTGATACAACTATACCTGTGGATGGGTGCATCAGTTGGAATCTGGGAACTATTAACCATTGCAGTACTCCCATTTATTGCAGCGGACATAATCAAAGCAGCAATAGCAGCCGGGATAGCAAGTACTATCACTCCAAAGAATGCATATGGAAAAGAAACTAGCATATGAGAGATAAACTACTAGGTTTACTAAAAAACGATTTTATATCAGGCGAGAAACTAGCCAAGAATCTTGGGATATCTCGCACTGCAGTGTGGAAACAAATCAACTCTTTAAAGAAATCGGGCTACAAGATTGAATCCATAAAAAACAAGGGTTATCGACTAGTTTCTAGACCTGACACTCCACTATCAGAAGAAATAGCCGCTGGTTTATCCACGAAAATTATTGGAAAAGAGGTCCACTATTTTGAAAAAATTTCTTCAACTAATCTTTTTGCAAAAGAACTTGCAAACAAAAACGTAAAAGATGGAACAATCATCGTTTCAGATGTACAAACACAAGGTCGTGGTAGGAAGGATAGAACATGGTTTTCACCAAAAGGCGGCCTGTGGTTCTCAGTTATTTTATATCCAGATTTACCACCACAAAAGAGTATGATGCTCACGATGGCAGCATCGATTAGTGTCTTTGAAGGAATTAAAAAAACTACAGGTATTGTTCCAATTATAAAATGGCCAAACGATCTACTAATAAATAAGAAAAAAATCTGTGGTATACTAACTGAGATAGATGCTGAGTTAGATAAAATAAATTTTGCCGTTATAGGTATTGGTATCAATGTAAACAACACGCTCTATAAGGATTTGGAAAAATATGCTACAACACTTACAAAGGAGCATGGCAAAAATGTTTTAAGGGTTAATCTTCTCAAATGTATTTTGAAAAAGTTTGATGAATACTACATGAAAATCCAAGAAGGACGATACAATGAGATACGCGAGAAATGGTTGTCATACTCGCAGATAATTGGTAAAAATGTGCGTATCACCGATGGAACAAAAAGTATACAAGGCGTTGTTAAAAATATGGATGAAGATGGCACTCTTATTTTAGAAGTCGATGGAAAAACATGTAGGGTTTTAAGCGGCGACCTAGAATACTTATGACTTTTTTTTACATGGCAGAAGACATACATTACATTCTCTGCCGCAAGGGTCAAAATGTATGTCTAAGCTGCATGGGCCGTATTCTCGTCTAATAAGTGCTTCTAGTTTATCTGAGAGGTTATGTGAATCTTTTACAGCCATGTTTTTATCTACAACAAGATGCATTTTTATGTCGTCCTTATCTTTTCTCCTTATGACTCGTACATTGTGGAAAGAAATAATTCCTCTTTCTTGTTCCAATATTTTTTCGATAATCCTCTCTTTTGTCCTGCTTTCATATTGTATCTCTTTTGGTTCCACATGAATTATTGTTGAATGACTTGTTTTTTCCATGACTTTGTTTTCAAGCTCGTCAGCAATAACATGTGCCTCATCCATTGTCAGATTATTATCAACCTCTGCATGGAGTGTTATAACCTTGCTGTTGCCATAATCGTGCACAGATATGCTATGAACATCTTTTACGCCGTTTACTGATTTCGCTATTTCCTTGATGGTCTCTATTAACTCTTTGTCGGGTGCTTGTCCTATCAGATAGTTTGATGAGGTTTTTCCTAGAAGTATGCCAACATATATTATTATCAGTGATACAATCACACCAAAAATCGGGTCTAATATCATATATCCATAGTATGATCCGATTAAACTTATCCCAATTGCAACCGATGCCAATGCATCGCTACGATGATGCCATGCATCTGCAACGAGAATATCACTGTTGATTTTTTTTCCTATGGCAAAAGAGAATCGTGCCATCCACTCTTTTAAAAACGCAGAGATAATAAGGACAATCCCAACAGGTATTGCATAATCCAGATTAGTTATCTGCACAGCATTGATGATTCTATCTATGGATTGTTCTATAAAACCGAGACCTGTGACGACCAACAATATAGCGATAATAAGTGTCGCAATGTATTCTGCCCTGCCATGCCCAAACGGGTGTTCCTTATCAGAAGGTTTTTTTGATACCTTAAAACCAAATATTACCACTGCTGATGTTGCGACATCTGAAAGTGTGTGGATTGAATCAGCTATTAATGCTATACTATTAAGAAAGAGGCCTAAGATAAATTTTATAACAAAAAGCAGGGCATTTCCAACGATACTAACAGTACCTTCCAGATAGCCATACTTGGCTCTTACCACAGGATCATTTGCATCCCCGTAATCTGGTATAAGACTAAACCGTTTGTTTTTCAGCATTGCTAGACGGCTGAATATATTCCTCAGATATAGGTCTTTTCATTTCACAAAAATAGATGGCATGGGCTAACAAATATAACTAATTGGGAAGTCTGGAAAAAACATAGGATATGGGATGGGATACAACCACATCAAAAACTTCTCCAGACTACCCCATATAATAAATATTAATCATGTATATATAATTATATCCTCCAGATGCTCTCCTGGAGAAAAAAATCAACTATTTTTTCTTCGGTTCAACCCTGATATCCTCTTTTATGTCACCGAGTCTTTTAGCTAGTTCGATGTAATGTTCTATATCTGTTTTTGAGTTGATAACAAGCTTCGCGCCATCTGGTGAACCACCACCATGCATACAACCAGGTACACCAGCGCCAATGGTAAGCCATTCTATAAGACGCGCTATTCTAGCCCGTGTCTCCCCGTCACAGTTTGCTTTTAGATATTTCTTGAGCATCTTACCATACTTAGGGTCATTCAAATCCTGACAAGATGGTAGGCATCCCGTCTCAGCTATACCACCAGCTATATCCTGTGCTATCCTCTTTGTCTCATATGGTAAAGTTGCAACGTGAACCTTGTTCACATTGGATAAAAGCATATCCGGTATCCAAACACCAGACGGGTGTTTCTTCCCCATAGCACTAGCAGCAATACCCATACCAAAAGTGGTTTCATTGTTTATTATCATCTGCGTAATTTTTTCTCTGAAAGCTTTTTCAGACAAACCGTTTGCACGTGCCATAAGTGCTGCCGCACCAATCATAACATCCCCTTGGCCTGCCACACATCCGCCGATAGCTGAACGATAAGGTGCTATGAAATTCATTACCGCTCTCATTGTGTAGTCATATTCCCCACACATGAAAACACGTTCTTTAGGAACAAAAACATCCTCAAACAACAAATAAGCCTGTGTTATACCGCCTATCTCAACAGGTATGTCAAACCCTTTCTCAAGTTCACGATTGTCGCTTGGTCTTCTGGCTTCAATGATAGTAAGATTCTCTGCATCCCTTGGAATGACGAATGATACAGCATAGTCTTTTTCAGGCTCCTTATAACCAGTACCCGGCATAACAAAAAGTTCGTTAGCCGCGGCAACACCACATATCATAACCTTTGCTCCTCTCACAACAATGCCTTTGTCTTTTTTTTCAACAATACGCAGGCTAAGATCAGGGTCGTCTTGTTGTGTCGGAGTTTTAGAACGATCTCCTTTTGGATCTGTTAACGCACCAGACAATGTAATATCCTTTTTTTGTGCATCCTTCAACCAAGCCTGTAATCTTTTATGGTAATCAGTACCAAGATCATAGTCAATATCATATGTCGTAGCCCACATAGCGTTAAGGGCGTTGAAACCAGCACAACGACCACCAGTACAAGTACCTGTTAGCTGGAACATCAGGCGTTTCATACGCAGGTTAGCAAACATATCCTCTGCGCTACCAAGGATAGAAAGATACCTGGATACTCTATCGCCTGTTAAATTAGACTTAGTTGTGAGAATATCCTGGTACTCCGGCTTGAGACTAGCAGCAAAAATCTGTGCATGCCCCTCGACAGTCCTTTTGGTAGCAGGGTGTGTTGTAACATCTTTTATAAGTTCACCAAACTTGTAAACATTTGGTCTCATCTGCCTAAGATTCTTCTTATACTCCTCAGGAGTTCTCATAACAATATCATCTCCTCTTCAACTTAAATTCCCACTCACACCATAAATTATTAGGGTGTTTATCAGGTGGGCAAACATTACATTTAACCTCAATCTCTGGGTTGAACTCTTTAGCAAAAGCCTTTAGAAAACCAAATCTAACTGGTTTACAACCAAACTCACTAAGACCCTTGGTTGTACGTGTGTTTTGCACACGGCATTTAACATTCCTGATAACAGCATGGTCTTTTTCAACAACAACTTCTTTGTCCTCAAGATCCAACGCCCAACTAGAATATTGCAAAGCTTTCATCATAGAACCAATATCGTTACCAGTGATTCCAAAGAACTCTTTTAGTTTCCTTGCTTCTATCTTGCCCATAACCTCCCAAACCCTTCGATCAATCTCTGTCGCAGCCTCTGTACTAAAATCCTCTTCGATACCAAGGAAATACAAGCCATCAACAGCCCAGAGGTTACGAAGATGCATGAATATAAAATCATCAATCTTGTCCTTAGGTAAATCAGATAACAGTTTCCTATCTTGCTCTCTACTCATTCTAATCAACACTTATTTTTCATCTCAAAAGAATATGAGATATATAAAGATAGATGAGACAATTTTTTTATCCCATTTTATCTTTAATAGCACTAGTAAGTTTTGGTATTACCTGGTACAAATCACCAACTATTCCGTAGTCAGCCGATTTAAAGATCAAAGCCTCAGGGTCCTTGTTTATTGCAACAATGACACCGGAATCACGCATACCAGCTATATGCTGTATCTGACCAGAGATACCACATGCAATGTACAACTTCGGCTTCACCTTATGACCAGACAAACCAATCCAGTGATCCTCGGAAAGCCATTTAAGATCAGCAGCAATCGGACGACTGCAACCAACAGTCCTACCCTTCAACACATCAGCTAGTTCCCGCACAAGTTTTATGTCATCCTTGTTTTTGAAACCACGACCACATGAAACAATTATCTCAGCATCCTCGACGCTTACTCCCTCTGTTTTCATCTCCTGAACCTTTGTAATCTTGGAGGGTGATTTTTCAAAATCAAACTTTTTCTTTATAACCTCGCCTTTGTGCCCCTCATTTTTTGGTAGTGGGTTAAATGCTTTAGGCGGGATAGTAACAATCTGCGGATGCGATGTAAACTGTTCAACAGCAATAGCGTTACCACTATAGACCATACGCTCAGTAACAATCTTGTTGTCCTTCACATGAACATTTATACAATCAGTTACACAACCCGTGTCCAACTTTGCTGCGAGACGCCCAGCAAGTTCTTTACCATTCTTGTTTGAACCAATAAGAATGACTTCGTTGTTGTTTTCTTTTGCTATCTTCTCAAGGATGCTTGCGTATTCCTCAGCCTTAAAAGTATGAAGATCTGTCTCAGCAGCAATCACATTATCAGCACCATGCTCAAGATATTCCTTAGCAAAAGAATCATGGCCTATACAAATGGCAGTAACCTTTTTGCCTAATTCTTTTGATAACTCTTTACCTTTATTAAGAAGCTCAAGCGTCAGTTTCTTATCATCAGAATAAACTAGTACCATCTTTTATCACCTCAGCACTCCAACCTTAGCAAGTTCATCAACAAGCTTGGTCACAGACTGATCAAGATCATCCTTGAATATTACGTTTTTTCGCGCCATAGGCACACCTTTAATATCAATAGTTTTAATCTTAGGCTCAAGTTTACCAGAAGCAACATCGTTAGCAGGCCACTCATGAATCGGTTTAGAAGACGACGCCAGAATCTGCATAAGACTAGGCAACCTTGGTTGGTTAATCTCCTTAGTAACAGTGATAAGAACGGGATAAGGTGATTCGATTGTTACAGCCTTGTCACCAAGGTTTCTCTCAGAAATAACCTTGTCCTTTTCTACGTTAACATGCTGAGCATATGTTATCTGAGGGATATTCAAAAGACCAGCAACCCTTGGCCCCATCTGACCAGAGAACATATCAATTGACGCCTCACCACAAAGAACAATGTTGTAACTCCCAATTTTTTTGATAGCACCAGCAAGTATATGTGATACAACCGAGTAATCAGCATTCTGCGGTGGCACAACCAAAACACCCTCATCAGCACCCATGGCAAGCAACTCCTTTATACGCTCTTTTGCATCAGACTGACCAACAGTAACAACAGTTATTTTCCCTCCGTGTTTTTCTTTTATCTTAATTGCTTCTTCAAGCGCATTCTTATCAATGTCGCTAATCTTCTGAGGCACACCAGCTAGTATAGGTTTTTTCGTACTAGAATCAACCTTTATCTCAGACACGTCGACAACCTGTTTCGCACAAACAATTATATTCATTTCACAACACCTTTCTTTTCCATCTCACGTTCTCTCAACTCTTTTCTTTTGATCTTACCACTCTGAGTCTTAGGAAGCTCAGTAACAAACTCTATCTCACGCGGATATTTATACGGAGCAGCAACCTTTTTTGCATGCTCCTGAATATCCTTAACAAGTTTATCTGAAGCCTTATTCCTATCATGAAGAATCACATACGCCTTTATGATCGTACCACGCATCTCATCAGGGCTAGCAACAACTGCGCACTCCAAAACATCAGGATGGGATATAATCGCTGATTCCACTTCAAAAGGCGAAATACGATAGCCACTTGCTTTAATCAGATCATCGTTCCTACCACTAAACCAAAAATATCCTTTTTCATCCTGATACAGTACATCACCGCTCAAAAACCACTCGCCTTTAAAACTCTCAGCAGTCTTTTCAGATTTATTCCAATATTCCCTAAACAAACCAGGATCTTTTTTATTAATTGCAAGAACACCAGATTCACCTTGTGGCACCGGCTCACCGTTTTCATCGATTAGAGCGCAGATGTGACCTGGATGAGGTTTACCACAGGAACCAGGTTTTATTTTCATGCCCTTCATATTTGAAACATAAACCATAACTTCTGTCATACCAATGCCATCATACACATCAAGACCGAACCGCCTCTTCACTTCACTAATAACTTTCGGATTCAATGGTTCACCGGCAGATATGCAATGGCGCAAGGATTTCAGATTATATTTTTTCTCAGCATCCTTCACAGTTAGAAACATTCGATACGCAGTTGGAACAGAAGCAAGATTTGTCACCTTGTACTTTTCCATCAATTCAAACCATTTGTTTGGATCAAACTTTCCTTCATAAACAAAAGTGGTGATGCCCCATCTCCAAACATAAAGAAAACCATTGCCCAGAGGATAAATCCAGTTTAAGTCACCAGTATGGGCTATGATATCATTTTCTTTTGCGTTCTGCCAATACAGCACACTAGGATCATTTCCTGGTACCCAGCGATGTAAGTGAACAGCCCCTTTTGGATTACCGGTAGTGCCAGATGTATAACAGAAAAATGCCATGTCTGTGCTGCTAGTGGGCTCTAGCTCCAGATTTTCTGATGATTCTTTTATCATGTCGTCGAAGGATAATTCTCCCAATTGCGAATCACCAACAACAATGATGTGCCTCAGCGTTTTGCAGTTCTTTTCTACTGCATGGACCTCTTTTACATACTTTGGAGTTGTAATAACAGCCTTTGCACTACTGTCGTTTATACGGTATTCAACTTCATGCTCTCTAAACATAACGCTTGATGGAATAGGTACGGCACCGATCTTTACTCCGCCGATAAAAGAAATCTGAAAAGCAGGGATGTTTGGTAGTCTTATGATAAAACGATCGCCTTTTTTGAACCCAAGATTTTTTAATGCGTTGCCAAACCTGTTTGAAAGATTCTTTATATCATTAAAAGTAAACTTCTCTGTTTTCCCTTCAGCGTTTTCCCAAAACAAAGCAATCTTATCTTTGTTTTTTCCCTCGGCGTGTTTGTCACAAACATCGTAACCTATGTTGTATTTCTTCTGTATACTCCATTTCCAATTCTCATATTCTTTATTGTAATCAAATTCCCCCATGCCTTCACCATCTAAAGTATTTAGGAATACAAAATTTTATTTGAGCAGACTTGCGGATATAACCATGCGTTGAACTTCAGAAGTACCTTCATATATCTCTGTTATCTTTGCATCGCGGAACAAACGCTCAACAGTATACTCTTTTGTGTAACCGTAACCACCATGGATTTGCACAGCCTTAATCACCGCGTCCATAGCTGTCTCGGATGCAAACAACTTAGCCATCGCAGCCTCTTTAGAAAAACGCCTGCCCTTATCCTTTGCGTATGCTGCATTGTAGACTAAATAACGTGATGCTTCAATTCTAGTAGCCATATCAGCAATCATCCATTGTATTGCTTGGAAGCTTGCTATTGGTTTACCGAATTGTTGTCGCTGTTTTGCGTATTCAATGCTTTCGTCAAGTGCAGCCTGTGCAATACCTACAGCTTGTGCAGCAATACCTATTCTACCTCCATCTAGAGTACTTAATGCAATTTTGAACCCATCTCCTTCTTTTCCCAGCAGATTCTCTTTAGGAACTTTCATGTTTTCAAAAACTAATTCAGTTACATGATTTGCGTTGATGCCCATCTTATCAAAGAGGCTTCCAACCTTAAACCCTGGCGTTTCTTTTTCAACAATAAAAGCGCTGATCCCTTTTGATCCCGCGGTTTTATCAGTAACTGCAAAGACGATAAAGATACCTGCGTGGTCTCCACTTGTTATAAAACATTTATCTCCATTTATAACATAATGATCTCCTTTGAGTTCTGCCTTAGTTTGCATGCCGCCTAAATCTGATCCTGCATTTGGTTCTGTTCCAGCAAAGGCACCAATTTTTTCACCCTTTGCTAATTTAGGGAGATATTTCTTTTTTTGTTCATCAGTGCCATGCTTCATTATTGGATACGCCACCAATGAGTTATGAACTGAAGTAATCACGCCAGTTGATGCACATTTTCTTGATATTTCTTCGATAATTATTGCATAGCTAATGATATCGAGACCTGCTCCACCATATTCCGTGGGAATTACTATCCCTAAAAGGCCGAGTTCTGCCATTTTTTTAAGAATTTTTGTAGGATATTCTCCAGTTTTATCAAGATCTGCAGCAACAGGTGCGATTTCTTTTTCAGCGAATGCTCTTACCATATTCTGGATCATTTTTTGTTGTTCATTTAGTTCGAGTTGCATGGGGGTTGGAATAAAATTAACAAACATAAACCTTTCTATAATACATAAGATATGAAAAAGAAAAGAATATAATAGTCTAGCTAATTAAAGTGAGCCAAATATGTCTTTAGAAAAAGGCTTTATTCACGTGTATACTGGAGACGGAAAAGGCAAGACTACTGCTGCAATTGGACTGGGTGTTCGTGCAGCTGGTGCAGGTCTTAAAGTTTATATGATCCAGTTCATGAAAGGCAGAAGGTACAGCGAACTCGATGCTATTGAAAAAATACCTAATTTTACTGTAGTCCAGTATGGTAGAGACGAGTTTGTTTCAAAGAAAAACCCAGCGAAAATAGATATTGATCTTGCAAAACAAGGTTTTGCACATGCGCACGAGATTGTAAAAAATGGAAAGCAGGATATTGTTATTTTAGATGAAATAAACGTGGCTATAGACTATAACCTGGTAACTTTAGATGAGGTATTGAAACTAGTTAAAGAAAAACCTAAACATGTTGAGATCGTATTAACTGGCAGGTATGCGCCGCAGAAGCTGATGAAAGTTGCGGATGTTGTTACAGAAATGCTTGAGATTAAACACCCCTATCAAGAGGGTATATTGGCCCGTAAAGGCATTGACCATTAAAAATGGGAGGAGTTTTATGACTGGAAAAAAGAAAAAAACTGGTTCTTGCGAACAGCTGAAAAACGATACTCCTGAGAGAAAAACCAAGTTCGAAACACTATCTGGTATTGGAGTAAAAAACCTTTACACCCCAAAAGATATTTCGCATCTTGATTACAATAAAGATATGGGTTTACCAGGGGATTTTCCGTATTTGCGTGGTGTTCATTCAACTATGTATCGTGGTCGTCTATGGACTATGCGTCAGTTCGCTGGTTTTGGTAGCGCTGAAGAAACAAACCAACGTTACAAGTATCTGTTGAATCATGGTGAGACTGGTCTTAGTGTTGCTTTTGATTACCCTACTTTGTATGGTTATGATACAGATCATCCATTGGCTCGTGGTGAGTTTGGGAAATGTGGTGTTGCTATTTCTTCTTTGAAAGACATGGAGATACTTTTTAGCGGTATACATGTAGACAATGTAACAACCTCCATGACCATAAATGGCCCTGCCCCTATTGTTTGGGGTTTCTACATTGCTAATGCTGAGAACCGTGGTATTGATCGTCGTATAATAGGTGGTACGATTCAGAATGATATTCTCAAGGAGTATATTGCTCAGAAAAGCTATATTTTTCCTCCTGAGCCCAGTATGCGTTTGATTGTTGATACTTTTGAGTTCGGTTCAAAAGAAGTTCCTCGCTGGAATACAATTAGCATTAGTGGTTATCATATACGTGAGGCTGGTTCTACTGCGGTTCAGGAACTTGCTTTTACTCTTGGTGATGGTCTTGAGTATGTTCGCTGGGCTGTTAAGCGTGGTTTGAATATAGATGATTTTGCTCCTCGTCTTAGTTTCTTTTTTAATGCCCATAATGATTTCTTTGAAGAGATCGCTAAGTATCGTGCTGCTCGTCGCATCTGGGCTAAAGAGCTTAAATCGCTTGGTGCGAAAAAACCTCGTTCTTTGTTGATGCGTTTCCATACGCAAACCGCTGGTTGTACTCTTACTGCTCAGCAGCCTGAGATTAATATCGTTCGTGTGACGATGCAAGCACTCGCGGCTGTTCTTGGTGGTACACAGAGTTTGCATACAAATTCTATGGATGAGGCACTGGCTTTGCCTTCTGAGAAAGCTGTTCGTATAGCTCTTCGTACGCAGCAGATCATTGCTGAAGAAAGCGGTGTTACTGACACTGTTGATCCACTTGGCGGTTCGTATTATGTTGAGTGGCTTACCGATAAGATGGAGAATGAGACTTACAAATATTTTGATCGTGTTGAAAAACTTGGTGGTGTGATTCCAGCGATTGAAAAAGGTTTCTTCCAGCGTGAGATAGCCGAAGCAGCTTACAAATATCAGAAAGAGACTGATGAGAACAAGCGGTTTATTGTTGGTGTTAACAAGTATAAGATGAATGAGCCTGTTGAGATTCCTATTTTGAAGATGGACGAAAAAGGTGAGGAGCGACAGATTAACCGTCTAAAGAAGCTTCGTAAGGATAGGGATAAGGCTAAGTTTGATCGTACTCTGGGTCGTCTTAGAAAAGCAGCTGAGGGTGATGAGAATCTGATGCCTTATATTCTTGATTGCGTTCATAGTTATGCGACTCTAGGTGAAACTTGTGGTGTACTCCGTGAGGTTTTTGGTGAGTATAAGGAGCCTGCGATTTATTAGAGAGGTTTGATTGTTTATGGAAAAAAAGATACGCGTGTTGGTTGCAAAACCTGGTCTTGATGGTCATGATCGTGGTGCAAAAATTGTTGCTCGTGCGTTAAGAGATGCAGGTATGGAAGTGATTTACACTGGTTTGCATCAGACTGCTGAGATGATTGTTGAAACTGCTGTTCAAGAGGATGTTGATGTTATTGGTCTTAGCCTATTGTCTGGTGCTCATATGACTCTTTTCAGGGATGTTACAAAGCTTCTTAGAGAAAAAGGCATGGGTGATGTTCTTGTCGTTGGTGGTGGTATTATACCTAAGGAGGATGTGCCTGCTCTTAAGAAAGCCGGTATAGCTGGTTGTTTTGGTCCGGGTACAACATGTGAGGAGATTGTTGAATTTATAAAAAAGAATGTGAAAAAATGAGTAGCCTTGCTTCTAAGGTTTTGAAGGGCGATCCTAGGTCTGTTGCTAGGCTTATTACTCTTGCTGAGAATAATTCTTCCGAACTTGCTGATGAGATGAGAGTTATTCATAAACACTCTGGTAAAGCGTATGTTGTTGGTGTAACCGGTGTGATGGGCAGCGGTAAAAGCACGCTTATCTTTGAACTAGCACGAGCCTACAGAAAACAAGGCAAAAAAGTTGGAATTATTGCAATTGATCCTACTAGCCCATTCAGTGGTGGCGCTCTGCTTGGTGATCGTGTTAGAATGACTGATCTGACAATGGATGAAGGTGTTTTCATCCGCAGTATGGGTACCCGTGGAATGCTTGGCGGTCTTGCTAGTGCTGTTTACGATGCTGTTGAGATTCTTGATGCATCTGGTAAGGATATTGTTATCATTGAGACTGTGGGTGTTGGTCAGGCCGAGGTTGATGTTGTAAAAATAGCTGATACCACACTTGTTGTTCTTGTGCCAGGTCTTGGTGATTCTATTCAAACGATTAAAGCAGGTATAATGGAGATAGCTGATGTTTTTGTTGTTAACAAAGCTGATAGACCAGGTATTGAACAGATACTTGCTGAGCTTGAAAGCTTGATTGATATATCATGTATTGGTAAAGATAGGAAGATACCTGTTATTAAAACAACAGCTAAGGAAAATGTAGGTATTATTGAGCTGGTTGATGAGATTGAAAAACATAGAGAATATCTAAAGAAAACTAAGGTTTTTGAGGTTCAAAGAAGGAAAAGGTATGAGGCCGAGCTTATTGAAATCATTCGTAAGCGTCTTATGAATTTTATTTTTGATGAATCAACTTTTAAAGAAAAAGTGGAGTTGCTTATTGATCAAATCAGCAGAAAAGAGCTTGACCCATATACTGCTGCTGATGAAATCCTTGGTAAGATATTAAAATAAAAAAAGAGGGGCGGCGGCTCCATCAAAAAAATCATTTACATATGTTGGTAAACATATTTTTTAAGAGCGACAATTTGCTATACTTTTTATGCTAATGTGATTTACATTTTTATTATTAAAGTAACTACTGTCAGTAATAGTATTTTTCATTCTGTCCCATGGTTTTACTTGGCAATTTTATTTTTGTAATGCGAGTAGAGGATATGCTCTTCCAAGTAGAATGACCGGTCCGTACGATTCTTTATAACCAAGAGCCCCGATGTTTATGTAAATGCCTTTTAAACCTCTTACACCTAAAATGTGAGAGCCCGAATATTTTTCAGATATAATATTTGGTGGAATTGTGCGAATAAGTGTTGTAACGCCTCCTTTTAATCCTTTTATTTCATTATATGTGTAGCCTGTCCAAATTCCCATGTGAAGTGCAATTCCCAAACCCATGTACCACTCGTATTGAGAGAATGGTATAAAGGATCTTCCTGAATCACCTATGCTGATTATCGGCTGTCTAATAAAAAGGCTCATCCACCAGTAGAGATTCTTTTCAGGAGTTATTAGCTTAATTATCTCATCGGTACTTATAAATTGTACATCCTCTGGTAGACTTTCGACAAGCTTATCCACATAATCTCTAATTTCTTCTGTTTCACATTCGTCAAGTTTTAGATCAACTAGTGGATTATTTTGTTCCAACCAACCCTCAAAATCATAGATATTTTTTTTGAGAACTGCTATTTCCGTGTCATTCATCTGAACTTGTACACACTTTTCACCATCGTTCGTTATAACTATTATTCCTACCGTGTTTTTTATGTTTGCACTCACCGTTTTTGTCGTTGCTATGCTTAATAACAGTCCAACTACTGCAATCAGAATGAAAGTTTTTATTATTTTGATACTTTTCTTCAAGTTATTCACCATCTTTTGGTATTTTTTCTTAATCATTTAATTAAATATCTTGTGTTTTTTTTGGTCTCCTATGTTTTTCTTTCAAAAAAAATAGAAAGAAAAGAAAGTTTTAGAGAGAGATTGTTCTAGATGTTTAGTGTCTTCCGATTGTGAATACACGTGCTCTTCCAATTACAAATTCTATTCCAAAACTAAATGGTTGCCTTTTGTAACCGAGAGATCCACCATCTATCCATAGTCCCTGTAACCCTTGTACAGTTATTAAGTGGGCGCCCATTTTATCATAGCCCATAGCGCCAAGAGGGAAACGGTATTTTATTACTCCCGTGTATCCAGGGAACTGAAGGAATGTTAGTGGTCTTACGAATGGTGTACCGCCGCTGAATCCCCATTCATATGGGTTGAATGGCATAATACTTTTGCCCCAGCCAACGGATAAGACACAAGCTTTTAATATTCCACCACTAGCATCGCTGGAAAGAATTAATTCTACAAGCATTTCAGGCGTAAGCGTCTCTAGTAATGTGGAATCTTCTAAAACGGTCTTAAGCTCAGTTACGTACCCCTTCATTGTGGTTATTTCTGTGTCATCGAGTGTGTAATCACTAAATGGACGAACTTCTTTCATCCAAGCACCAAACCTCGCAAGAATGTCGACAAAAGTCGTGTAATCTTCAGTTTTGAGGTCAATTTTTTCAACTTGGACTGGGCCATTTTCTTTTTCAACCCATGCTATACGAACTTCTGTTGCAGAAATGGCGGGTACAAAAACTAGACTCAAGAATAATGCAGCCATCGCAATTGGAATTATAGTTTTCGTCTTCATCTTCATCTCTCATCCTCCCCCGCCTGTTTTCCATAATTGTGACACCGACGGCGAGTCACAATCTATCCTCCAAATTTATGCGTTTGGTATATTTTTCCCCGTTAAATATCTTTCGGGGTTTTATATATATTTTAATGATTTTATATGGATCATTTAGGTGATCCATACTCTATTGCCTTTGCATAACCTTGGATGATCGTGCTACCAAACAATCTAATACCAAGCAATCTGCGTGGTTTGAAATTCACATAACCTGTAAATCCAGTTAGTCTAACAGAATGTGGGCCTTTCCACGATTTTTCAATTTCATTTATTGTAACATTTGTATAACTATTCTCTGAGAAATAACTATATTGTATCGTTAGTCGCCATATAACTTTTCGATGAGGAAATATAATTCGACGAAAAGCTCTGTGCGTTCCATTCCCCATGGATTCGATCTTAATCCATTCTGACTCTTCTCCGCTTTTGTCAATAGATTGTTTCATCTCTTCATCATTTTTGCATAATTCTTTGCACTTCTCTGCAATTGCTTTCTCCAGGTCTTGCCCTTTTTCAAATGTTATAGATGCCCGTATGGGTGTAAATCTACCATTTATGTCTACTCTGTACAGAGTAATTTCTTCACTAATCGTCTCCGGAATTTCTGATTGATTGGGTATCTTAGAGATATCTGATTCCTTAGCAGGAAAAACATAATGCGCTATACTACTTGCTGTAAGGGGGATAGTTCCTGTTAATAAAATAAATAATATTGCTGCTGTAATAAAATATCTAATTTTATTGCCCTTCAACCTCTTCGACCTCCCTTTACAATAACTTAAATTAATGTCTATATGTTTTTAATCTTAACTATAGATATTATTACACATATAATATATTTCTCAACCAATACATAAGCTTTATAGAACAAATATCATATAAACTTTTTGTCATATATAAATTTTATAGAACAAATATCCTATAAAACAACTGTTTATTTATTAAGAGTTAATTGGTTGCCCCTGATTATAATTTTGATTTTGTCCAACTAATTCTTCATTCTGGTTCTCACTTTGCTCATCACCAGATATTTGATGCCTTACTGTTATTGACAATGCATCTGACCAGCCACTCTCTTCCCCATTCATATTCTTAGCTTTTACATGAATGCTATAGCTTCCAATTCCAGCCCAGGTATGCGTGCCAGTAACGCCCACGCCGGAGGGTAAGTACGCTGGCCATTCACTATATGTTCCATCTCCCCAATCCCATTTATATGATAGAAGCTGATCAATATCATTGTTTAAGGTAGAAAATGTATAACTGTTTCCTTCTACAATACGCCCTAGTATTATTCCACCGTGTGGCCCAACTGGTTTTTGTGGTTTAGGGGGACCGGTTTCAAGTGGTTGTGCACCTTCGTTATATAAGTATTCGGTTGCCTCTAACTCCTGATCGCCTTCATTTAAATCATCGAGAGGCCATAGCTGGTAGTAATTATCACCATCCATGAGTCCGATGTCGAAATCAGCTGAAAGGTCACCTGTTTTATACCAATTATAAGGTATGACTGTATTGTCTTCGTTATTCAAAGTGAAAGAGTCCCACTGAAGTAAAAATGAATCTGCATCAAATGATTCAATGTTTGGCGTAAAACGAAGTTCTCTGTTTAACGAACTGCTCGTATATGTGAATAGTACATCTTCAAAGTCTATATCTGAACTATCTATGAATATAAAGCCATCACCATCACCGTTTAAATCGACACCTATATGCATAAAACCTGGTCCGATGTAACCCGCAATTGTTCCTTGGCGTTCTATATGATATTTAATTCCGTTATCAAGCTGAATTGAGAATAGATCAAGTGTGAGACCATTTTGGCTTTCTAAATAAATATGTCCCTCAGAGGTATCGGCATCAAACCATCTTTTGATTTTAATATCGCCGTTTCCTTCTAGATATATATTATCTATTGCATCCAAATATGTATTTGATGAAGATATACCACAAATTTCAATGGCACCATCAAAATTTTTAACGAATACACTATGATTTTCAGCATCGTCGTCAATTGGGAGTAAATAGACAAAAGATGAATCTTTAGATATATTTATTGAATCTATGTTAAGTTGGTTTCCATATTGATAAATATTAATATTTCTTATTTTAAAAGAACCATCGTTACCAGTTGCGATTCTAGTAAGGTAAAAGTTTGTCGATTCAAAATTTAACAACAAATTTTTGGAAGCGTTAATCAAGCCGAAATACCAATTTCTTAAAATCAAACCATTTTCTTTAGTTTTATAATTTAAATCCCTAATCTCCATTAAACCATTATCTACAGCGATTGTAAGATTCTGGCTACGGGATGAATTAAGATATAATGTATTGTACATAATATTTGATTGGTATGAAGAGAGATTCAAGTAAGAAAACGAAAATTCATCAGAAATATCGTCATATTTTGTATAACTATAAAAATTCTTAATTTCAAGATAACCTGTCCCTGTTGCACTACTTTTTAGAAGGTTATCATTCAATTCTCTTTCAAATAAAAAATCACCTGATAATCTAATTAAATCAATTTGAGTTTTTCTAGTAGTTACTCCCAGATTGGCACTCTTATGAGTTACATCGGTAATATTTAAAATACCATTTTCAATAAAAACAGACAGGTTCTCTTTAAAATTCGAAGACCGTATTATAGATTGAGCGGTTTCCAAATTCAAAGAAGAGATATTTAAACATGAAAATGTAAACTCGCGTTCATAAAAATCATTGTTGCTATAAATATCTTTACTATAAGTATAGAACTCCTTAATCTCCAGATATCCTCTGCCATTACTAGTTATCATAGATAAAGTAGTGTTATCGTCGATTTTTTGAGAGGCTAAATCTAATGAAAAATCACCCGACAACTTGATTGAGTAAATCTTTGTAATTCTGACATCAGAAATAAAATTGTAGCTCCTACAATCTATATCTTTAATCTCTAGAAAACCATTTGTGATACTCAGTGTTATATTACCGGATGAGTCAAATGCTAATGCAGAATATATACCACTTGAAAGATTTGAAGAGATATTCAAATGGGAAAATTTAACTGAGAAAGCGATTTCATAAAATCTAATATAAAAATATAAATCATCAATTTTTAGATGACCCTTACCTGTACCATTTATCGTAATATTATCATTTGTTTTTTTATTTGGGATAAATGAAAAATCGCCTGACATTCTAATTAATTTTGTCTGAAAAATTATATTGGAAATATTGGTGTGCCAATTATGAGATAAATTCACGATCTCTAAAAAGCCGTTACCTGAAACCAAAATCTTCTTTTCATCCCCAGATAGAAGATCCATTGAAGAAGAAAGATAAAGGCTTAAAGACGAAAAAGAAGTTCTAGCATTTTTTCCAACAAAATCAAATCCTCTGATATCTATATTTCCGTCACCATTTGCAGACAAACTACCATTCATTAAATCATATGATAAACTTAATTTTTTAGAGGATATATCTAAATAGTTTACAAAAAAATGAGGATTCGATGTATTATCAGCATCTAAAAGATCTGTAGATGGTGCAGGTGTTTCACTAGAATTTTGTGGATAAATTATATCAACTGTAAAATTAGTTGCTGTTATTTGTAGATTTTCTGAATGCCAGTCCATGGAGGTTGCACTCAAAATTCCAGGTATTATTGGAAATAAAAAGTATTGTGTAAAATAATTACCTACTTTAGCACCGCTGTTAAGATTCAAGATCAAACGTGATGCTGTTAACTCTAGTTTGGGGTTTTTTATCGAGTTATTACCCGGGATTTTTTCGGAAAAATTAGTTAAAATGAAATAAAAATCTTCTAACTCAACTGAAGTATAGACCTCTAGAGACAGATTAAATATAAAATATGATTTTAGCGTCCTATTTTCCCAACCTATATGAATATTAGTTTCAGTTTCAGGGTCAAAACCAAACAATATGGCATTATTTATTGATGCCTTGAAATATCCCATGTCTTCATTATTTGTATTAATATCTAAATACCCATTTTTCCCGAGTGACCAACTAATTTCCATGTGTTTTGGTATGTCTCCTACAGTGAATGTACTAGATTTACTTTCATCTATTTTATTTTCATCAAGGTAATCTGTTTCCTGGTTGTAACTGAATGTGACATTAGATGGTTTTTCATCCCTTATGATCTCTAAGGTTTGTCCTTTACCAATTATTTTGTCTTTGTACCTATTGAATGTTATATCTTTGATTTTGACAGCAGGACTGTAATTTACCATAATTTTTAATTCCGCATAACCTTGGGACTGGTAAAATGTGTAATTTTGCAGATCGATAAATGATAGAATTAAATTCAATGGGTGTTTTCCGGTTGCTGAACCAGGATTTACAGAAATCTTGTGTGTAGTTTTTAATTTTGGATATAAGAAATGTGGTGCTGTTTTATCTGTTAAAATGAACGTTTTTGGGACTTCACCTCCAGCCGGTGATTGATAACCTATTCTGACAAGATCCATATTTAGTGTGAGGTAGAAAAATTTTGTAATGATCCTAGGATAATATTCTAGGTATATCTCAAAAAGGTCATTCTTTATATTATTCATACCCATGAGTCTGTGAACAACTAATATCGTCTTCATAGCGAGTGCTGGTGGTTTTAGATCTATACTAGGTATACGAAAGACGCTTACGCGTATGTCTTTGTCTCCATCGCCATCGACATCTATGCTGGTTGGTCTTAATAGTTTCATTTTAGTGATTTTTTCAGTGCCATTGTAATTTGTTACAACATGAAGCGGAAGAATTTCTTTTCTGTCAGTACTTCTGTTAGTTACGAAATTTATAATTTTCTTGAAAAAGCCACCTGGTTTATTATTATCGTTATCTTTTGATAATCTCGTGTAGATCTCTGATATTTTTTCACTAAATTTACTTGAAATATTATTAATTAATTTATTGTTTTCACTTTTTGCTGTAAATGATAATGATGAAAAAACTGTTGTTATTAAAAATATTGATAATATTATGCCAAATATCTTGTGCTGTAGTAATGCACTAATTTTTATAACGTACGTTGATTTCTTTTTATTCATGCTTTTCAACTATCTTTACGTTTCTTGTATCTTTTAACCACAGAGCAATATTTATATTACTTTTATATATAATTAACTTATATATTTAAACTATATATAATTTTGGTATAAAAACAGAACAAATGCCAAAGATATGTTTAATAAAATATAACTAATAACATGCATGCCTATTCCAGTACCAAATACAGTGTCGCAGCTCTAGTCTCATTAAACTTTGCATCTCATAGTTTTTAGTTTGACTGCTTTGCGAGTTTTTTACTGATTTGATGATGTTTAACTAGACAGTTATTTTTACGACAGTTAGTCTAAATATTATCTCAGCTATCACCTCACAGTCGGCGATATAAAGAGTGTCGTTGATTTCGCTAAAAACATCTCCTAAATTATGGTTATTTCCATCCCGGTGGTATCCTGGAAACGGCCATCTATCAAATTCAATGGCATGTTTGCAGTATCTTTCCGGGTAATGATGTCCATGATAAAACCTATAACCTTCCGTACCATAAACACTTGGTTCGCCAGTGATACCGATACCTGTCCTTTCTGTGTAATCTAGTTCTCTTGCCACATCTTGCATGTATTTCATTAATGCATCATCACGTTTATGTCCAACATTAAAACTCATATTATAAGTGTAATTAAATCCAATATTGCCCGGGGTTATAACGTATACTATATCCTCTTGGCCATCAATGTTTTGTGGCAAACAACCATATTTTTTTATTGAATTGTTTTTCAAATAATGCAATGCACCACGGAAATATTGTTCATGGCCACCCCATGCAATAAACTTTAAAGTTAACTCGGGTTTGATATCGTTATCAACTATATACTTAGCAAGTCCTAGTATTAATGCAAGAGACGCTGCTTGGTCACAAGTTGCCTGATTCCACCAACCATCATAAAAAGTGTTGATTATTGCTACTTTCGAAGAGTTACCTGGAATTTCACCAAGCACATTATAACTATCAACATTTTCCCATGCCCATTCAGAACAAAAATCTGCTTTTACAATATAATTGGAATCTTTTAGATAACTTTTTATCCATTTTCCGCTAGAGCCGTTTATTGAAAAACCAGGTTTTGAAAAACGGGGACAAACTGGAGAGGATATGCCCGAGGGCATCATAAAAAAGGTTTCATCAAAACAGTCCATTAGAATAAAACCTTTTACGTTCATTCTTTTTAATTTACTCATATTGGAAGTCCACCAGCCATATGGGTCGCGCCAGTCTTCCTCGATTAATACAATTCTATCTTGTATACCAAACTTAAAATCATCATAAATTCTTATATTTTTCATTGTTACATTGTGCGGCTGATTTTCTTTTTCTTCTTTTAAAAATGGGAAACAGGTTCCTCTAGAGAAATTCCTTTCATCTACTAAATTGTTCTTTTTGTCATATACTTTTACATTTAGATACCATTTAGTAAAATTCTTCTTTAAATCAAGTTCTTCAATCCATGGGTCTGAGTAATAGTCAGGATCTAAAATGAAATTGCGAAGATTTTGCCAGCTGTCTTCTTTAGTCCATTCGCCTGTTATTTTATCTGTGTGAACATTTTGTAAACCAATCTCCTCCATCCATCCTTTAACAAGATCACGAGCATAATGTTCGCCAGGAGTTCCAAAATCTCTCCCTTCAGGATATGTTTTGACGATATTGCTTAGATTTTCAACTACCTTGTATATGAAATTATAATCCAACAGCGGTCCGCCATATTCGCTTACAGGTCTTTCGGATTGCACTTTTCTCGCAGTGGAATTGGTTTGAGTACTGAACGCAGAGATTGAGCAAAACATCAATATAATCATCACTGCCAAGATTTTTACCTTCATATTTTTCCTCTCAAAACATAGATATTATTTATCATGTTAATATTTAACAATAATTATATTTAAACTTTATAGAACAAACATCCTATTACCAAAAACTAAAAAACAGTTTTTAGACTAATTTCAATTCAAAAAATATATGGAGTTTTAGTTTTTAATCGGACTGCTTTGTTGTGTCATCTTTAATGTTTGATCAATTTGTTTAATATTCAGATTAATTTGTGGGTTGCTCTGCGGATTTACTTGAGGCTGAACTTGTGGGCTACTCTGAATAAGTTCCGTGTATGAACTTGGAATATTTCCTGTGTCTATAGGTTTCATACATGGATATCTATCTTTATTGCGGAATGGTAACGGTGGTACATCGTATGGGCTATCCCCTATGCCATCGTCGTTGTTGTCGCTTCCCGTGTAGTCATCCCAATAGTTTCCCATGCCACCGATTATTTTTGATTTGTACCATATGTTAGTACCATTATCAAAAGCATTTAGATAATTACCTACAAAATTATTGTAATATATATGATTTAATCTGGTTAGAACCGTTGCATAAACACCGCAATACAAATTCTCAAAAATGTTGTTACCAACAACCAAGTTTCCAACTGGAGCATAAGTTTTGCCTTGGATAAAACCGTATAGCACTATACCCAAACCATTTTTTCCCACTTCATTTTTTGTTATAACATTAAAGTTTGCTTCCCCATAAACCATTATTCCAAATTCGTTAGAATTTACAGTATTATTTTTATAAGTATTTCCCCACGAATGCTCTAGCATTATACCACAATAACAATTGTTGACGTTATTATATGAAATGATATTATTGCTATCAATGCTACCAGAATCCATAATATCGATTCCTATCTCAGAACTGTTTGTTACTGTGTTATTGGAAAAAATACTGTTTTTGATGTAACCAAAAACTATCCCACAAGGATTACTGTCAATAATGTTGCGAGAAACATCATTGTTTTTACCATATGATAAACTAATTCCGACGGTATTATCTGCCAAAGTGTTGTTAGTAATTATGTTATCTGAACCAGAAAAATCTATACCTTTATAATTGTTAATGATTTCATTTCTGGAAATAGTATTGTTAGATGAATCAGAACCAGAAGCACTAATGCCAGAATATATGTTATTTATAAATTTATTATCCGTAATGATATTTCTATGTGATCCTATAATATCTATGCCATCTTCGCAGTTACTGATTATATTATTTGAGATAATATTATTATCTGATCCTGAAGTGATATCAATTCCTGAGTAGGTATAGTTAAAACCGTAAATATAATTTCCATCTATTTTATTATTTACAGACCCGCCTCCTATTGTGATACTATCCCAGTGAACTTTTATATTATTATTACTTATGGTACAGTTTGAACAATTTGTTAAAGATATCCCTCTTGTATCGTGGTTATCTCCAATTATATTATTTTCACTAACAATACAATGAGAACAATCATTTATATCTATAATATATAGTTTTTTCATCATGAAGTTGTTGATTTCAAAACCATCTATTAATTGATTATTTCCGACATGAACTGCAGATGGATAATCTATTATTGTATTGTATTTGTCTTCGCCAAATAGTTTGATTGATTTTCTAACGTATATATATTCGTTACTGTAAATGCCGTTGAAGACAAAAACTGTATCGCCTTGAGACGCGTTATCAACTCCATTCGTAATAGTTCTATATGGGTGCTCGAAGGTCCCGTCCCAAGGTCCTTGTGTATTGTCATCGTCTACATAAATAGTAGTTAATCGTGTAGTTGGCATAATTGTTTTGGATTTAGGGATATATGTATCAAAGGCATTTGCAGTTGTTATAGAGGTCAATAGTAGAAATCCTATTAGGATGATTGGTACTATTTTTTTCGTCATATTCTTCACTGGTTATAATTATAGTATAATTTAATATATAAATTCACATATAAATATATTATCCTCCTAAAAAATAACAAAAAAAGTAAAGAATTTAAAGAAAGAATTGAACTTATTTGCCCTTGAAATTAGGCTTTCTTTTCTCCAAGAAAGCACTCATTCCTTCCTTTTGATCCTCTGTTTGGAAACTCTTTGAGAAATAGGATATTTCTAATTCGCATGCTTTTTTCAAATCAACTTCCATTCCCTTGTTTACTAGGGCTTTAATAAAATCTGTTTGTACAGTTGATTTACTAGCAATCTTACTAGCCATCTTCTCTGCTTCTTCCATGATTTTATCATCAGGCACAACCATGTTTACGAGGCCTATGCGATGTGCCTCGTTGGCATCAATGTTGTCGCCAGTCAGCAGCAGTTCTTTTGCTTTCATACGACCAACCAAACGTGGTAATCTTTGTGTCCCGCCAAAACCTGGGTGAATGCCTAGATTAATTTCAGGTTGTCCAATCTTTGCGCTAACTGCTGCTATGCATATGTCACAAGCCATCATAACCTCACAGCCGCCACCAAGCGCATAACCATTAACTGCTGCAATAAATGGTAGTCTAGATTTCTCGATATTCATTAAAAGGTTGTGCCCCATCTCAGCGAACTTTTTTGCCTCAGATGGATTCATATCTTTCATCTGTTTAATATCGGCACCAGCAATGAACGCCTTCCCTTCGCCTGTTAGTATCGCTACTTTTATGTTTTTGTCTTTTTCAAGTTCTTCAACAGCTTTTGTTAGCTCTAGCACTGTATCTTTGTTTAACGCGTTTAAATTGTTAGGTCGGTTAATCTTTATAATGCCTATGCTCTCTTTTTTTTCAACTAGTATATTTCCATATGACATTTTGATTATCACCTATTTATTATAGTTATAGAACCCCTTACCTGTTTTACGACCAAGTTGACCTGCTTGTACCATCTTCTTCAAAAGCGGGCAAGGTCTATACTTTGAATCATTGAATCCTTCATAGAGTACAGTCATAATATTT
>Ga0209285_10000003_pt1 | contig 99150 bp, 91 predicted proteins | sample PPLLak3March2015_2_FD_187249 | JGI IMG/M metagenome (GOLD analysis project Ga0209285, IMG submission 187249) | Freshwater sediment microbial communities from Prairie Pothole Lake near Jamestown, North Dakota, USA - PPLs Lake P8 Core (3) Depth... | ecosystem: Environmental > Aquatic > Freshwater... | reverse complement strand
AAATTCCTCTCAACCTCCGGAATACTGCTGAATGCGTTTTCAATGGTTCCTTTTTCCAAAAGGAGCTTGAGGCTTTTTTTCGGACCATATCCTTTGACACCATCATTAAAATCAGTGCCGATGAGAATGGCGATATCAACGAGTTGCTCTCGGGAGACCCCGAGTTTTTGAAGACCAGGCTCAAGACGGATCCGTTCTGGGTGAACTGTGGTATATGCTTGTTTGTTTGGGAGTTTTCGTTTTTCTGAGGACGTCAGGTTTCTTACTAACACGGGTGCTCCGAACAATAGACAGTCGAAATCCTGGGATCCTACCGCAAAAGCATCCCCTTTCCGAACCAAGTAACTCGCCTGCGCTTCCCCTTCAGAGGGCGCCTGGATAAAGGGGATCCCAAGTGCCTCGAGCAGCTGGATGCTCTGTTCGATGATCTCAGCAGTCACTCGTGAGGTCTGCTGTGCTTTTGATTTCGCTTTTTCCAAGTCACCTTTTTCAAGAGCCTCTTTCCATTCCCGTTCCGCCTGTTCTTTGCGCTGTCGTCGCTGCTGGATGGTCCGCGCTTTGAAGGGATGAGGAGTTCCATCGAACACATACACGGGGCGGATCTTGGCTGCCACCATGTTTGCAGTCCGATAGAACAACCCGGATAAATGCGACGTGATCCTTCCTTGCGAATCCTTCAGTGGAGTCCCATCTCGCTGCCGGATGCTGGAGAGGAACTGATGAAGGATATTATAGCCATCAAGTGCCACGACACGGTCTTTGAAATCCTCAAATCCGCAAGGTTCCTTCGTAAATAATTCTCCAAGGTCAACACCCATGAGCTATCCACATCTTTTCAGGGGATAAATGCCTTTCTTTCCATCCGATATGTTTAAAGAAGGAAGACCGATTTCCATGTTCGATGAAACGAGATCTTATCTCCATGCTCGATGTCAAAGATGACCTCAACGACATCATAAAACTGAGCATAAAACTGAAACAACAATCAAAGAAAGGAAAACGTATCGAATTTTTGAAAAGAAAAACCCTTGGGATGATCTTTGAGAAACCCAGCACAAGAACACGGGTTTCTTTTGAGACAGGGATGACGCTCCTTGGTGGTCATGCTATCTTCCTTTCATCCAATGATATCCAATTAGGACGAGGAGAAAGTATTGAGGATACCGCGCAAGTGCTCTCACGCTATGTCGACATGATCATGTATCGTGCGAAGAGCAATGAGGCGATGAAGGAGTTGGCGGCCCATGCGACGATACCTGTCATCAACGGACTTGACAACAAAGAACACCCCTGCCAGGTGATCACGGACCTGATGACCATCCAAGAACACAAAGGCAAACTGAAGGGACTGCAGTTCGTGTACCTCGGCGATGGAAACAACAACATGGCACATTCCTATTTACTTGGTTGCGGCATCGCTGGGATGAACATCCGAATCGTCGCACCTAAACAATACTGGCCGGAGAAATACTACCGGGAAGAAGCAAAAAAATTCGGTGTGACTGTCGAAGTTACCGATAAGTTACAGAATGCGACAGCAGGTGCTGATGTTATTGCCACTGACACCTGGGTATCCATGGGTGATGAGACGGAAAAAGAAAAACGAATCAAGGACTTCAAAGGATATACGATTGATACGACTATGATGAGTGCAGCAAAACCAAATGCGATCTTCCTTCACTGTCTCCCTGCGTATTATGGATATGAAGTGACCAAAGAGGTCGCCCATGGCAAACAATCAGTGATTTTCGATGAAGCAGAGAACAGGATGTGGGCGCAGATTGGGATCATGGTGACCCTTCATCGGCACATGTTCCCATAATTGACAAGAAGCTCACTAGCTACCGTCCATGCTGGAATCATCTCTGGGTATAGAGAGATGACTTCATTGGCGATGGTGTTGATATCCGTATGAAACTCACCTGAGGGAAATCCACCAATAACACAGAGAAGATGGTGTGTGTTCTGTTTTTTAAGCTGTGTAAAATACTGCGGGAGCACCACCGGTTTTCCACCTATTGAAAGAACGACGACAAGGTCTGCATGTTGTTCTTCGATGACTTGTTTCAGAGAAACATTCTCGCGTAACGAAAGGAAGGGTTGTTTTTTATCAGGTAAGACACGGTTCTCAAAGAGTTGCTCAAGAAGCCCAAGGAACCGTTCGTAGTTCCGCATGATCCGTGTCTTGGGATCTACCGTGATCACCTGATCGTGTCTGGTGTGAATACAAATATGCAACTGACCTTGTTTATTCACAAGGGATTCAAGTGCGGTGAGTAAAAACAAATGGGTAATGTCAGGACGTCCTCGTCGTCTCCCTTCAGGGAGATGTGCCATCGCGGCATGATGATAGTTTGAATCCAGAAGGATCTGCCTTGGTGGTTTTCTTCGTTGTCTGGCATGGGCAATCACCGCTGGATGGCGGCTGAGCTCATCAGGCATCAACTCCACTTCTGATTCTGCGAGCACCAAGGTTAACATACCAAAGCCTCAACTGAGGATTTCTTCAAGCTGGTTCTGTTTGATCGCATATCGTATTTCTTGTGCGATCCGTCTGCCTGTGGAAAGATCATGTTGAATGAGTTCAGAATAAGGTGAACCAGAGATATACGGGTTTGTTCCAGCGACGATGCGTGCTGAGATCTCAAAGACTTTGAATTCCAGATCCTCTGTGACAACCGTCTCAAGGCAGAACGGGCCGATGATGCCACCGAACAGCTCAAGAGATTTTTCCACGACCGCTTCTCCCATTTTAAAGACCTGAGGCAAGAGTGACTCTCGCATCACAATCGGGATGTTCCCGGTGACGACGAACGTTGGGTGAATCCCTAGTTCTTCTAGTTCTGCGATGGAGCCAAGTCGTTGCACCTCATCAATGGTGGTCTCATCTCGGCGGTCCATGGAAAGCAGCTGCAGACTTCCTTTTGTGAGCTTGTATGCATCATTCTGTATCGGTGAGTAGAAATAGTGCAGATAATACCGGGTGCCCATCACAAACTCTTGGATCGTATAGGGTTTGTCATGTTTCACTCTTTTGGAGAACTCCGCGAATGTTTTAGCGATGAAGAATCCTTTTCCGCCTTTGGCTCCATGGTATTTCACGATCACTGGTTTTTCGATGTTCCGTGGGTCTTTAATCTCTTTTGGCATGGTAATACCAGCGCCTTCAAGCCAGACGCGTTCTTTCTCACGGTCTGACTCCCACATCAGCACATGTCGGTTTCCGAACGTGGGTACCTGAAGGTTCAGAAAATTCTTTGGTCCAAGATATTCGACAAACGAACCATGCGGGATGACAATAACGTTTTTTTGTCGAAGTTCATCAGCGTATTTCGCGATATCCCTGTAGTTGTCAACGATCAAAAACTCATCTGGTTTTCCGAGTGGGAACGCGTCGTAGAATTTCTTTACCTCGCCAACGGAGATGCCTAATGTTTTAAACCCTTCTTTTCTCGCACCATGAAAAATCTGAAGGCTGGAATGCGAACAGACTGTCGCGACCGTCAGGTTTTTTGTGTCATAGGTGGAGAGGAGCTCTTTGATGCTTACTTCAACCATTTGGTATCTAACTCCCAATACGAGGATAACGCAACCCCTTTTTTTATCAGTTTCGCATGAAAAAAAAGGATAAAAAGAAAGTATGGTTAGAATCGTTTCTTGTTGTCTCGTAAGCCTTCTACGATTTCTTTGCCAAAATCAGTGATGCGATACAACTTGATATCTCGATGTTTTCCTCCCTCGATTTGTTCTACCAAATTCAGACTCAATAACGATTCATCATCACGATATCGTGTGTTCATCCCGCGGATCGCCCCGATCACGTTCGTTGGTGTGGTCTTTACATTATACGCGATCTCTGAAGTATAGCTGCCACTTGGACTGATCTCAAACAGGTAATCTGCGATCTTCTTCCGCACGCTACTTCTCCGAAGCGACCTGATAATAAGAGGTTTTAACATCTCTGGAGAAATAACTGTTTTCTCTCCATCCAGCATCCCATTCCACTTAGTGGGTTTGGAATTGCGTTTCCCATTAATAAACTAATCGGTTCAACATCATCGTACGGATGATGCGATGATGTTCGAAACGAAACAGATAAATGTCTGTTCTTGTTTACCGAATGGTAGGATGGGATAGCTATGTCGATCAAGAAAGAACTCTTAAATGAACTATCGGAACATCAACTGAAACAGCTTGCAGAAAGTAAAGGCATTATCTTTAAACTCAACACTGTACAGAAGAAATATTATCAGAATTGGGCTGAAAGAGATAAACTCGTCGATCTGATGACAACAAACGAACATATCACGGTCTCTGAAATAGAGAAATTCATCCAAGCTAAAAGATTCTAAGCTATCATCTGCTTGTCAAGACCCTGATTTTTTTACAATATTTCTGAAGAGAGCACCTGCTGCAGAACGGTGAGACTGGAACACAGATTGTCTGTCCGAATCGGACAAACAAATCATTGAAATCATCCCAATATTTCGGGGGAAGGACTTTTAGTAATGCTTGTTCGGTTTCTTCCGGTGTCTTGGTTTTTATCCACCCTAGTCTGTTCGGAATCCGATGACAATGGGTGTCGATCGGTAGGTACCCGTGTTTCTTATGGCCGTAGACCATGACGATGTTTGCGGTTTTTCTCCCGACACCTTTCAGGCTGAGTAATTCATTGAAATCATCAGGTACCTTTCCGTTATAGTCCTCAAGCAGTGTTTTGGAGATATCCTTGATTCTTCGTGCCTTTGTTTTATAGAAACCGACAGGGTAAATCATCGTCTCAATTTGTTGTTCTGTCAATTGTACGATTTCCTGCGGGGTATGATATTTCGTGAGTAACCGTTGTGACGCCTGTGCGGTGACCTCATCTTTGGTCCGCAGGCTTAACAGACAAGAGATTAATGTCACAAAAGGGGTTTCAGGGATGTCTTTTTTCTTTTGCGAGACAATCGGTTGTCCATACGTTGCCATCTGTTGTTTTAACAAGCGAAAGATGGTATCGAAATGAAAACTATCTTGGGTCATATCCTCCCTGAATGAATCACTATTTAAAAGAATAATTGTAAAAGAAAAAAAAGAAGAAAAGAAAATGACTGTTTATCGTCGTTTTCTTATGATGATGAATGCTACTGCGATCGCTGCGAGGACCAGGACGATTTCGAACCCAGGTGTGCTCGTACCAGAATCATTACCATCTGGCGTCCCGTCAGTGTCATCGGTTCCATCAGTATCGTCGGTACCATCAGTATCATCGGTTCCTGTATCATAGGCGAATTTTTCATCTGGAGCCCAGTCTCCCCACCATTCATTAGCTTGATCTCCAAATGTGGTGGTGTATTCAACAGCATACCCCCAGAGTTCTACCTTTGAGGTATCACCAAGAACGTCTAGAACAACACTAAGGGTATCACCAGAAATAGTGACATTTTGTTCTGAAGTTGAAGAAAAATTCATTCCCCCACTTTTCATTCCGAAGCCACTGCCATTTCCGTTCGAATACGAGAGCCAATATATTGTATCAGTGCTATTGTAATATACCCAGTAAACGACTTTTTCAGATGTTTGGATATCTCCCGCTACTTCCAATTTCAGTGTTATTTTATTTTCGTCGACACTATAGGAAACTTCTGTAATATCGATGTTTGGTTTGTTCCCGACATTTCCCTGCCAGGACCAACTTGTCCCGGCTTGTGCCCAATGCCAGATATCACCGGTTCCATCTGAAATACTCGTGGCTGCTACCGTGAAACACGAACCCAGGAGTATTAACATGCTTATTATTACTATACCATAATTTCTTAGTTTCATTATAATATGCCTCCAACCCGGGAAAAGAATGTAGTTGTCTTAAAGTTATCGGAAAAAAAACGTAGACTGGAATTCACTCTTTTTTATTGTAATGTATCGCTGAATAAATCACTCATTACTCAGATATAATAAGATACTAAGCCCGATGCTTTCGAATATCGAGACCACTACAAGGATCTGACCTAATCCACCCCATTCAAATCCAATGCTTCCACGGATGCCACCAAATGGGATTGCTGGTGAAACAAATAAAGATCGTAAGGTGCTTACTGAAAAAATAGATTGAAAGAATAAAGGAACTAAAAAGAACAATAACCCGGTGATGTACTTTGATTTTGTTTTCGCGAAGACCTTGAAATAGACCGCGATCAGACCGATTAAGAAGAACATACTGATGCAGACGACGATAACACCAAGCGTCGGAAGAAACACCTCAGCGGTGGTGAGTGGTGTGACTCTAAAAGGAAAATCAGGGGGTATATAATCACCAAATTCGTCATTGAAATGTTGTATTCTCTCATTTGTCTCTGTGATAAAAATAGTTGATAATATCAATCCTAAAACAACACCACCGATAACCAACACGATCAGGAGTCCTATCGCTTTTTTATTATAGGTCGGTATTTTTTCTTCCTTTATCGGAGCTTCATTCATATCACTTTCACCTTTTTCTATGCTATCTATTCTTTATTTGATTTTTTCCCAATTTTATCCCAAATCTCTGCAAAATATTGTTTATTGGTCTCCAAGGTCTCAGTCGGGAAATAGGTTTTACCATACCCCCCACCAACAGATGTGAGAATACCATTTTCTTCTAAAACCTTCAGATGATATCGGATTGTTTTATATTCAATTTCAAGATTCTTAGAAAGTTCATTCGCATTTTGTGGTCTATGAAAAAGTTCCTCAAGAATCCTCCCTCGATTAAATCCACCAAGAGAATTCGCGATGAGCCAATAGAGGACGTTTTTTAGAGAATCCATGCCATAAGCCTTTTGAGAGAGAATTCATACTCTTCTTTAATATGTTTCTTAAAATTCGGGAAGGATTTGGGAATAAACTACTTATACTGTATTAGTCTTATTTTTATTTGTAATAGGGAGTATTAATATGGAAAATAAGACACATAAAAAGAGGAAAAGTTACGCTGTTATCTTCATTCTGATCGTATCTAGTTTGTTACCGCTTTTCAGCATACAGTCGACTGCAAACGTGCCGATAAATAGTCCAAGCCAACACCCAACGAAAAATATGGCTGATGATACCGAATATTGGGCGTTATTGGTCGGTGTCGGTGACTATGCGGAGAATCCAATGGAAGACCGGCCAGATATGATTCTAGAAGTAAATGATTTTTATGCGCAGCTCCTTCAATCAGACTGGTGGTCTGAGGACCATATCAAGGTGTTCACCGGTGAGGATGCGACAGTCGTCAATATTGTCGCAGGGCTCCGATGGCTTGATCGGATGGAGGACAGCAATGATATCTCCCTTGTTTATCTCAGCACCCACGGGTTCCCACTCGGGCTCGATATTCCCCCAGCGGATGAAGCTGATGGGACTGACGAGGCACTGGTAAGCTATTGGGGATTTACCTACCCGAGTCTCGTTATCTGGGATGATGAGTTGAACGTTTTATTAAATCGTCTGGAGTCAAAAGGAGTATGCCTCATCGTGGATAGTTGCTATGCCGGTGGTTTCAACGACCCGTCGAACTGGAACAGTACAGATATTCCAACGGATTCTCAACATCAGATGGCATATGCTGCTGAGGAATGGGCGAAGGGATTTGGTGAGGATGTCCGTGGTCAGAAACGGGTTGTCCTCATGGGATCCTGTGAAGATGAAGAGGCAGTCTCTGGTGGTTTTGGACCCTATCTCGTTGATGGATTACGAGGATATGCAGATTCGAATGATGATGGTATCATCTCAGCTGAAGAGGTGTTTTTCTATGCGGAGCCGCGTAGTTTCCAAATGCAACATCCCACCTTGTATGATGGCTACGATGGCGAGCTTCCTATAATGACGACAGCAACAACCCTGCGTTCGACGAACAACGAAAATTCAGTACAAATCAACACCATAGAAATCAGAGGACCTCTAGTGATATCCGCGGAAACCTCTCTTCTCTGCGGATACATCAAAGACGCAACCACATCAGATCCCTTAGAGAATGCCTCGGTTTCGGTACGCGGAAGGATCAATGAGTATGAATACTATGAAAATCAGACAACAACCAATGCTACTGGGTTCTTCCACATCAATACCCCAGCGATACGACTACGAGTAACAGCCTCTGCCAATGGTTATTGTGATAGAACCGTCGGACCATATCAGATGCAGGAGAATGAGACTCGATGGGTGAACCTCTCACTATATGAACGTCCACCTGAGACGGCAATCGTCTGCGGCTTCATCACTGATAAAGAAACAACTAACCCTCTAGGGATGGCAAATGTGAGTCTGTCCTGGCAAGCAAGTCAACAACAATATTATCAAAACGATACTTCAACAGATACCAACGGTTTCTATCAGATGAATGTCGCAGCCGGAAATATCAGCCTGCAAATAGAAAAAGAAGGGTATTTCTCAGAGTATATCGAGGAACTCTCGATTGATGATTCTGAGACACTCTGGGTGAACGTCTCATTATACCCACGTCCTGTTGAAAACGCGATCGTCTGCGGATATGTTACGGATAGTGAAACAGGCGACCCACTTGCTGGTGCACGACTAGAATTTCAATGGTTTGATGTCGAGACCGGCTCAAGCTACGGAAAAGAAACCCAGACGAATGCCTCAGGGTTCTATAGCATCACCATCGCTCCAGGGGAGCTGTACATGTATATCCACGAAATGAGCTACGATTACTACGACCCGTATCGACACGATGCGTTCGAAAATTCAACGGTTTGGTTGAATTGCTCGTTAACACGATCGACCATTGAAGTTGAGTTTAACAAACCACTCAACGCACTCTACCTGAAGAACCAGCGCGTTATGCCGTTGACCAACCCACGGATCATCGGTTCCATCGACGTATCCGTGTTCATCCCTGGAGGTTGGGACGAACCTGGCGATGCAGAAAAAGTAGAGTTCTACCTCGATGGCGTCCTGCAAGCGACACTCACCGAACAACCTTACAACTGGACATGGTCACAGAGGACTTTTGGAAAACACGTCATCAAAGTCATCGCCTATGATTTCAATGGTGACACCGCAAGCAAAGAAATAGAGGTCAATAAATTCCTCTAATTCTTCCTTTTTTCTTTTGTTTTTTTTTACGTAGTAGTCCATAATCAATACAAGCAAAAGAAATATTTTTTTTTAGGGGTCATACAACAATTTGCATTTGGGAATGATTTGGGATGAAATCGGAATGAATTTGTAAAAAATCAATATAAAATCTCTTCGACATAGAAGATTTAAGAAAAAAAAGGAGAACAAAAAATGAAAACGACACACAAAAAATTGGTAGGAGGACTGCTCGTCGGCTTGCTTATTGCAACCATCGGAACAGTTCTAGCCACAGGACAGACCGATGACACAACCGACGATGCAACAAACGACACACCCCCTCAAATGCCTTTTGGGGATCGCCATGGAATGATGGGACTCGGACTGTTTGGATCTGAACTGACAGACGAACAACAAACAGAACTTGACGACCTCATGACAAACCTACGAGATCAAAACGCGACCCCTGATGAGGTCAGAACCGCAATCCAGGAGAAACTCGATGAATTCGGGGTGCTTGATTCACGGTTGGATAACGAAATTGTACAAACCGAACACCGACTCACCATCCTCAACAGACAGAAAGAACTCAGGAACGAAGGACTCAACTGGGACGAAATCAGTAGTATTATTGAAGATGAATTCGGCTTGGTAAACGCCACAGGTATCGGCTGGGATACGATGGGCGAACCTTGTGGATTCGGACACGGGCCGCACGGAGGTCCACGAGATTGCATGGTGCCCGAGGAATCAGATCAATAAAGCAAATCTCTTCTAATAGTCAATGTTGTGCCAATCAACAAATAGAATTCCTTTCCCCTTCAAATACAATTGGCACAACCCATTTTTTTATAAAATTTGGGCTTAAATTGGGAAGGAATTGGGAGGAAAAAATATAAACAAAAAACAGTGTAAATTATTCGTATTCGGAACAAGATGGAGGTAGTTAGAATGAATGAGAACTTAGAAATAAAAAAGAAATCAAAAAACAAAACAATCCTCATGTTTGTATCGATTGGTGTTGCTACGATGCTTATCGCTGGATATTTTGTTGGCGGATCGCTAAATTCCCTAGCAACATCATCAACAACCAAATCCACACAACAACAAGGAAATATTCTCGAAAATAACACAACACAGAAGGAAATACACAATATCACCTATTATTATAATTCAACATCCCTTGCGCAAGTATATAATGAGGTAAAGGACTCTGTTGTCGTTATCACAGGATATGTTCTTCAATATTCATTTTTCGGTAGACAATATTCTGAAGTCCAAGGCTCTGGTTTTGTCTATGAATACAAACACGACATGGTTGTGATAACAAACAAACACGTTGTCAATGATGCAGAGAATATCACAGTGACCTTCTCAAACGGAAATGGATATCCTGCGACTGTCATCGGTTCTGATGCGTATTCTGACTTAGCTGTTCTATCGGTAGAAGCACCCACCGAGGAGTTCCAACCTTTGACTATCATCAGTTCCTCGACCTTAGAAGTCGGTGATCCTGTTGTCGCCATCGGAAGCCCTTTTGGGCTCGGTGGAACCATGACAACCGGAATTATCAGCCAACTTGGGAGAACAATACAAGATTCAGTGGCAGGTAACTTTCCTATCGCAAACATCATACAGACAAGTGCAGCGATCAACCCAGGGAATTCAGGGGGACCTCTTTTAAATTATCAAGGAGAGGTTGTTGGGATTACGACTGCGATTATACAGAATTCAAATGGACTAGGTTTTGCGGTCCCTTCCAATACGATACTACGGGAAATTGACTCATTGATTACGACGGGATCCTATGATCAACACCCATGGGTAGGGATATCAGGAACAGACATGACTTATGCAATCGCACAGACCTTGGGAGTAGATGTAACCTATGGATGGCTTATCACACAAGTGACAGATGGAGGAGCAGCTGCTCAGGCAGGATTACAAGGTGGGAATGACCAGGTAAGAGTCATTGATGAATGGGTGATCATCGGCGGGGATATCATCATCGCGGTAGACGGAACACGCATTATCAATGGCGACACCTTCATGTCGTATCTTGAAGAACATACGATCCCAAACCAAACAATCACGGTAACAATACTTAGAAACACTCAAACCCAGGACATTACAGTTATACTCAAACAGCGGCCAAGTGCGAGTTAACCAACCGATGAGTTGTGCCAAACTTCCCTATTGCTCTCCTCCATCTTTGTGTTATCATCTTGGCACAACTCATCCCTCTTTCATACCAACCATTGTACCGCTTAAATCTCAATAATAATTAAAACACTACTTTTTTTTAAATCCAATGAAAGGTCGTCTGCAATTATATGCATATCTTTGAACATCCATGACGTATACAATGGGAGCTGATCATAGGCGAAGGGAGAAGGATCGCCCTGAAAATTCACAAATCCACTTTGACCGGGGGGAAGTACATTTTCACCTCGAGGAGAACTGAGCGGTTCTTTTGTCCACCTGGGAAGCTCGATAACCTGGTTGTATGTCCCACGATTCATATATGGCATGAGCGGTGATTCGAGGCTTCCAAGTTCGGAAAAATCAACCATATCTATCGGTGTCAGCCACATTGATACATTCGTGGTATTGTACTGGATTTCAAGATGCTGGAGTGCCTGATGCAACGCATCAATTATCACAGCATCAATGGTATCATTCAGGTACTGTTTATAGCGAAGATGAAGTTTCGATGAGTCTCCTTGGAGGATATGCAGCAGCAGACTATGGGAGTAATCCTTGACAAGGATACTAAGTTCATCAAGGAGGATTTTCTCATATAATGCGTCGTACCATGCATGGAAAATGGTAAACCCTGGGTCGTCGTAGAACCCGTCAGAATCATCGTTATTGAGGTAGCAGTCCCATGTCTCCAGTGCCTGTCGCACATCGAAAGGTATTTCGCTGCTTGAATTTATTGCGTTTTGGAGGTATGGTTTGAAATAGGAACCATATGCGTCATGGTATGCAACGTTTTGGCAGATATCGATCATCTCTTGGTAGGTAATCTCTGGGTCTGCTGCGAGGAGTTCTTGGATGCGAACTACGATATGACCTTCGCCCCAGAGGGGACCGACCTCGGCTTCCGCATGATCCCAGGTGCGTTCTGGTTTATTGTTCCAATTTGCAAAAAAACCAGAGATTGGGTTACGTTGTTGCGGGAGATCCTCAAAAGGAACGATGCCAAGCCATTCTTCTTTTCCAGTACCGAGCAAGGGGAATCGGTCATCGATGCGTCGATGCAGAAAACCAAAGGTTGGTCGCAGTGGGTAATATCCGGAGTGGTAATATCCGATGTCACCGTTTCTGTCTGCCCAGAACCAGTTATGGGATGAAACGATTTTACTGACTCCCTGTTCAAATTCGGTGATGTTGGTACATTCCTGGAAACTCATGACACCTTCGATGGTGTGGTGTTCCTGTTTCCAGAAGGCCATGCGGGAGGAAATCGCTATTCCGCCGATGAAGGGTTTCCAGAGGATGTCAAGGACTGGCCCATGGATGGTGCGATAACAGGTAAACGTTGTGGGTGTTCCGTTTTGATCATAGATGATCTCAGTTCGGTTTTCCATCTGATACCAACGGCCATTGAAACGGTATCGGGTTTTATTGAATGGATGGAGGATCTCGATATAGGTGTCCACCCCATCGGAAAGTCCGGAGGTGGTTGTCCAGGCACCATAGGTGTTCGCACCGATGGCGATAGCAGGGCCGACTCCTGGGAATGTCATGCCGCTTGCGTTGATTCCTGTGCCGTGCATACCGACTTCGACGACGATTTGAGGGATTGAATGACCCATTTGTGGCCCCCCAAGTAATAGAGCATTGCCGGTTTCTGATTTCTGTGGTGCAACGACCCAGCCGTTGCTACCGAAGTGATACAGCAGTCCTTGGGTTTCACATAACTGTTGTTCTTGAGCTTCCATGGAAATGATGTGCTGGGAAGATTCACCGAGTAGCTCAGGAAAAGGGAGTATTGGTGGAAAGAATGTTATCTTCGATGTAGGGTCAGTATCATTGGTCTGAATCGTCGTAGTTGCCCCTGGGTCAATTTGAGGACACGCGTCATTGAATATTCTCCATCCGTTGATTACTCCGTTTCGCTGGATGAGTTGTTGAAGGACAAGGGTGAAAGTAAGCTCCATGCCGCCGCCCTCGCCCCATCGCCGGACCATGAGTTGGCCGATAGCAACAGAATCCTCAACGGTCCATGGCTCAGGGGTGATACCTCGAATGACATATTCATAGGGCATTTTCTCTTGCGGGCTTGCGATTGCCTCTGCGATATACTGATTCATACCCTCAGCGTATGCGATAATCATTTCTTTATATGGCGATTGAATCGTAGAAAAGAGTTGGGTGTTTTCATCCTTGGTATATCCGTGCATTCGTATCCAGAGATCAGTACTACTATTACCGATGCCAAGTTCACTGAGTCGGCCGGTTGCTTCTCTGCGGAAGAGATCAGCTTGCCAGAGCCGATCTTCTGCGATTGCATATCCGACGCCATACGCGAGTTCTTCTCGAGTGTTCGCAAAAACATGAGGGACTCCATACTCATCACGGATGATAGTGAAATTCCAGTTTTTATCTGCAGATGTGACCTGATTTGTATCTTCGTCTAATACTGGAATCAGAAGTCTTGTTCTGTCATTGTATGCTGTTGTTTGTATTGGGATGTATGTTGCGAGAAGGAGGCTTACAAGAAGCAGGATTGTTAGACTTTTTTTCATAAGAATATCGACCTCAGAAAAATATAGTGTGGGATATATTTATAGTATTGGTTATCGAGCGAAAAGTGAATGAGGAGCCAATTATTTATCCGTACTGATACCTAGAAAAACATGGAGGAAATTTTAGGAGGAGAAGATTTTTTTTAATCATCATGAAAATAACTCTACTCTGTTTCTTCTGCTTTCTTCTTTGATCGTCGCTGCATCTCGATGACATCATGTTCTTTGAGCACTCCTCGATTGACCAATTTCATCATGAGGATCTCATTGTGTTCCAAGAGAAAGATCAGCTTTTTTGCATGCTGCTCTACTTGTTCTGCTTGATTTGTGATTTCTTCTTCTCGTTTTTGAAGCAACGCGACTGTTTCATTGATCCTTTCTGCTTTGTTCATCGTAAGTTCTTTCAGCTCCTCGGAGAGTCGCTTTGAAATCAACTCAACTTGGTTTTTTAGGAGCGTTTCATTTTCTTTCCGGATCTCGATGATGGTTTGATTTTTGAATTCCTGGACGTCCTGAAGTTTCTTTATAAATTCTTTGTACTCACCGACTTTTTCCTGCAATAGACGAATTTTTGAATCCTCCATTGAAAGCATTTGCTCAATCTGATTGCATTTATCAGTAAATTCAGCAAGTTTCATTTGTAAGTACCCTTCCTTCATAAGGAACCAACCTCGTCAAAGATGATGGAATAAAGGACAGTTGTTTTAATACGTTTGTTTTCCTTTTTTTCCATTCAGGAAAAAGAACGTGGCAGAAAAACACAAACATTATAGCCTTCTCGTTCTTTCAATTCTTGTATGGTCGAATTTATATATCCTACGGTTGAAGAAATTCAATATAATAATACAATAGCAATTGAAATGTTTCGAAGAAGTAGACGGGATCAGGCTAAAACAATCAGTATTGCGTATATCCAAAAAGCAATAGATTCGACAAAAATAAATCCTGGTGATTTATATGATAAAGCGGCACGATTACTCATGGAACTAACGAGAATACATGCGTTTGAAAGTGGAAATAAACGAACCGCTTTTCTTACTACGAAAAAGTTTGTCTTAAAAAATGGCGAAAAATTTAATATACCTGATACGGTAAATAATGTTAAGATAATGATTGGCATCAGAGAAAACTATTATAACATTAAGGAAATTAAAGAGTGGATTATCCATGGGAAAATCAAAACATTTAGAAGATAAAATATCAGAGGAAACAAGAAAAAAAATTGCTGATGAAGAATTTCGAGAAATCGTTAAAATAGCGCAAGGTCATAAAAAAACATTAAGTGCCTTGGCGAAACATTAAAATGCTATTTTTAAGTATATTCTTCATTAGAAAGTATTCTCTTCGTGATGATGTAAGAGTTTTAAAAAAAATATTGAAGAGACGTATCTAACGTATTATCACTGATATAAAATTCATGAGAAAAAGAGCGCTGGGGCGGAGATTTGAACGCCAATTTACCAGCAGGATAATGATTGACGTGTTATTTCAAACCCTTTAAAAATTCATTAATAATTTCCTTTCCATCTTCAAGGGTTTTATATTCTTTTAGAGTAAAATGAGAAACGTCTTCTTTCGAAATACCTTTAATCATTGTTGATAATTTGTTTGGCCAGTACTCTTTTTCATATAATGCAAGAACAGGAATTAGAGACAATCCTATTCTTGGTCTCAGATATGCATGAGCGATTTCTATACCGGTACCTAAACTTGGAGTAGACACTTCAAAAATTGCTGCTTTGATATCACCTTCGACCCCATCTATCATTTTATTACGCACATATCGTTTTCGTTTTAGTTCATCTTTTGGTAGAGGGCCAATTGATTTTTCGAGTTTTTGTATTGCTTCTTCGTAGGTTTTACCCGTTGTATGTTCAGTATATACTTTATACCCTTGTTTTTGTATGGTTGTAATAAAAAATTCATGAACCAAAGAGCGTTCTTTTCTATCTGTTGCACCTTGGATTGCCGCTCCATAAAAAACTTGTTTCATAGAAAATGATTAATGACGTTTATGATTTAAAATTAATTGTAGAATGCAGTGGAAGGGATTTGAACTATCGTAAACATGTAAAAAATTACGCTGGGGAGGAGATTTGAACTCCTGAGGTGTTGTCACCAACGGTTTTCGAGACCGTCGCCGTGAACCGAGCTTGGCTACCCCAGCACGCATGTAGGGAGAAGCGGTCAAAAGGTTAATTTAAGGGTTTTTTATATGAGTATCGGTTCGTATGAAGGTAAAGATTACACGTTTCCCCCAGGACACCTCAACAATCGTTGAGATCAAGAAAGGAGAAACGGTACAGATGCTTCTGAAAAAACTTCAGTTGCGTTCTGATGCAGTGATCGTGATGCGAGGATCCACCCCGATTCCAGTGGATGATACCTTGGGTGATGAGAAAGAGTTACGCATCCTTCAGGTTGCATCCGGTGGATAACGATTTTTTGCTCCCGTAGTGTAGCGGCCAATCATGAAGCCCTCTCGAGGCTTCGACTCGGGTTCAAATCCCGACGGGAGCATATTCTCTTCGTCCAACAGGGGATAATCGACAAGACATCACATTCCGTCCCCTACATTTTTTTCCTAAGAAAGAGTTAAATATCTTCGCCCGATTATAAATCATAGCAATATGTTGTAAGGGAGGAGTCCCATGCGAAAGCCAGCGTTCATCTCTAGTGCAAGCTGGATACGACCTTAAGCATCCTTCTCCTTTAAAGATTTCAAGAGGGATTGAAACATGAGCCATAAGATGAATACTAAAATTGTGATGCTGATTACCGTGGTTCTTTTCACGATGACTATTTTTAATTCCGGGGTTCTTTCACAGAACGTAGAGAACCTGATGCTACCCCTGCCACTCGATCGCAAGGAAGGCCACTTCCTCTACACCCCCTATCATTCGACGACGACCTATCTCATCAACGAAACTGGCGTCGTCAACCACACCTGGAATAGCACCTATTACCCCAGATATGACTCCTACATGGGAGATAACGGCTCCATCTACCTTGCCATCAGTTCAGGCAACGGAGGCGTCCAAAAAATCGCCTACGACGGAACTATCCTCTGGGAGTACCACTACACCCGAGACAGCAGCTACGCCACCCATGATATCACCCTCCTACCCAACGGTGACTTCATCATCATCATGCAAGACATCAAATCACATGTCCAAGCCATTTGGGCAGGACGCGACCCCAACACCGTCGGTAACCAATTCTACCCAAATATGCTCATCCAAGTCCACCAGACTGGACCAACCAGCGGTGACATTGTCTGGGAATGGCACGTCTGGGACCACCTCATCCAAGATTTCGACGCCAGTAAAGACAACTATGGTAATGTTAGTCAGCATCCTGAGCTCGCCGACATCAACTTCGACCAACCTTGGGTCACCGGCTGGCCCTATTTTACCTCTGTGGACTACAACCCCAGGTTCGACCAGATCCTCATAAGCGCCCATAACTTCGATGAGGTCTGGGTCATCGACCATAGCACGACAACGGATGAAGCCGCAAGTCACGAAGGAGGCATTTACGGCCACGGCGGTGATCTCCTCTACCGCTGGGGGAACCCCCAGACCTACAATCGAGGAGACGCTAGCGATAAAAAACTTTACTTCCAACATCAATCCTGCTGGATCAAACCTGGTCTTCCCGGTGCAGGAAACATCCTCGTCTTCTCCAACGGCGTCACCCGCCCAGGAGGCACTATCTCAAGCGCCGATGAGTTCACCCCTGATGTCGACAACGAGACTGGTGAATACTATCTCCCCCCAGGGGGAACCTATGGCCCTGATAATCTCACCTGGCAGTATATGCTTCCGGCCAACCTCTATTCCTACTATTTTGGCGGTGCCCAACGAATGCTCAACAACAATACCCTCATCTGCTCCGGATGGAACGGGGTGTTCATCGAGGTCACACCAGACAAACAAATCGTCTGGACATACGACAACCCTTACCCGTCCCTACACGACCAAGTCTACCGTACCCAATACATACCGCCGTATGTGCCACCGCCACCGCCACCACCACCCCCGCCGGCTCAGCCTGATCTCGAATACAACGGGAGCCTCTCTTGGTCCAACATCAAACCAGGGGCGACTGTGCATGGCAGTTTCCAGGTGATGAACATCGGGGATAACGACACGCAGCTGAACTGGACCATCAACAACACCATCACGTGGGGGACATGGACGTTTATACCTACATCTGGAGAAAACCTCTTTCCGTGGGCAGGGGCCTTTACGGTACAGGTGTACGTTGTTATCCCAAATGAGGAAAATCAGATGTTTAATGGAACCCTCCGCATAGAGAACAAGGACAACGCCTCCGACTACGTCAACATCCCGGTCACCTTGACGACCTCAATCAGTTGCAGTCTCCCATCACACAACCTGTTCCTTTCGTGGCTGTTCGAGCGATTCCCGCATGCATTCCCAATCCTACGGCATCTGCTGGGGCACTAAACCCCCAACTTTTTTTTTTCGTATCAGGGAAAACCATGTCAATGCTCTACAATTGAGTGGCATTGAACCTGTATCAAGCAATCCCTCTGAAAGATTTTCTATCAAATATTCACTTTTTTTTACCTAGGAGGCACTACATAATTGGTATATATTCCCGACGGGAACACTTTCTACTCGCTCACCACAAAAAAAACCGTGATTTTTTCAGACCCCCGGGGAGCATTGAACCGCTCTTCATCAATCTTCCGAGAGGATTTCCCACCAGCTCTTCACTTCCCTCTTCTATGATCTTCTTGGAGGAACTTTTGATAGGGAAAACCGTACCAATGCTTATTTGCTCGTATTTTTATTGGTTCCAAACATTTAAATGAATCTACCTTATATTATTGTATACACAAGAAGTGCAAAGGAGTTTGATTTCATGACTAGAGAAGTTGTAAAAAAAAGCGTGGTCGTAGGAATGCTTGTTTTATGTCTAGGAGTGTCGATCACCTCGTGTATCAGCGGTGATTCGAACCAGCATCTGATCGTTTCTGATGGTCATCCCGAAATACTTGGAGGAATTCCTCCGAAGGAGGAATGGAATAAGACGTTTGGCGCTCCTCACCTTGATGATGCCGCATACGACGTGCAACAGACCAACGAAGGGGGATTCATCATTGCAGGGTACGCCAAATCCTTCGGTATCGCTCTCTGGAATCCATGGTTGATCAAGACCGATTCCAAAGGAACCATGGAATGGAACAAGACGTTTGATTACTATTCTCTTCCGTCGGTTTCAGGGCGGATATGGTCCGTGCAGCAGACCACTGACAGTGGATACATCCTCGGGTGTACGTTCTATAACGCAACGCTGTCAAACTCCGGGGAAGCACGACTGTTTCACAGGATGAATCATGGATTCATCTCCTCGACGGTACTCATCAAAACAGACTCACAGGGGAATGAGGAATGGAACCAGACTTATGCTGGCCTGAACTACTCATGGTGCTACTGTGTTCGCCAGACCAGCGATGGTGGGTACATCGCGACCGGCGGTGGCAATGCAAGCACTGAGGGATCCCCAGATATGTTCCTCCTAAAAACACACCAGGATGGAACCCTGCAGTGGCTCAAGACCTATGGGACAAGCGACATGGATGAAGAAGGCCACATGGTCCAAGAGACTGCAGAAAGCGGATACATCGTTACTGGAATGTCGGATTGCAACTACGTCTCGGCCTGGGGAAAGATCTGGCTCCTCAAAACAGATGCCAGTGGAACCGTGGTCTGGGATAAAAAATACGAAGGAACCAACGGCCAAACGCGCGTCGGACTCAAGAACTACGGCAACTCGGTGCAGCAAACGCGCGACAGCGGCTTTATCATCGCAGGAGCGATGAATTACCTGGGGTGTTTGTTGAAGACCGACGCAAATGGCAACGAGACATGGAGGAAAACCCCGTTTCTGAATGATGCTTTTTTCTTCGGTTACTCAGCGAAACAGACCACTGACGGCGGGTACATCGCGACCGGCAGTGGGCTTGTCAAGACCGATAGCTCTGGGAACGAGGCATGGAATATCACGCTGCCCACACCGTTCACCGGAACACAGCAGACAAACGACGGCGGCTATATCATCGCCGGGTCGACCACCGGATACTACAATGGTGACGTATGGTTGATAAAATTCGGACCAGAGCCTGAGACGCCCAAACTCTCATTCACAGTCACGGGTGGCCTTGGCGTCCATGTGAAGATCAAAAACAATGGGACTGCGAACGCGACCGGTGTCACTTGGCAGGTTCATGTCGAGGGCGGCATCCTTCACCGGATGAACCATACTGTGAATGGGACTATCGACGTCGCTGTCGGAGAGACGAAGACGATCGGGACTAGCATGTTCTTCGGTCTTGGCAGCATTCAGGTGACCACGATGGTCGACGATGCGACCAAGATTGCCGAGGGCACACAAGTGCTCATCCTCTCCCTCTTGAAGTGAAAAGGTAGCCAAAGGAATTGAGTCTCTACGTAGAAACTCCTCATGGAAAGTATCTGAGGAATCGTTTGAGAGCAGTACAAAAAGGCTGAGGCATTCATTAATATCATGACTTTTCATGAAAATTCAGGCATATTTTTATATAGCCCCGGGAGCCTTACTAGATTAAGGGGGATTCCTATCCTGAAATCAACATTCGTATATATTGACAACTGGATAGAAACACGAAATATCCATCCCACTCAAAGATTTCACATGAGGATGAGACATGAACCATAAGAATTATACCAAAATCATAGTACTGATTACCACCGCCCTTTTCACGGCAACTCTTTTCAACACCGGAGCTCTTTCACAGAACAAAGAGAGCCTAATGCCACCTTTGCCGCTTGCTAGCAAGGAAGGCCACTTCCTGTACCAGCCCTGGCATTCAACGACGGCCTATCTCATCAACGAGACCGGCGTCGTCAACCATACCTGGCAGGGTGATTATTATCCCTTATATGACGCGTACATGGATCATGACGGCTCCGTGTACTTCACCATTGACTCTGGTCGTGGTGGAGTCCAAGTAGTCGCCTATAACGGCAGCCTCATCTGGGATTACCGCTATACCCGAGACAGCAGCTATGCCACCCATGACATCTCCATCCTCCCCAACGGTGACTTCCTCATCATCATGCAAGACATCAAATCAGCCGCCCAAGCCATTCAAAAAGGACGCAACCCTAGCACTATCTGGTTTGGTAATTTCAACCCCAATTTTGTCATCCAAGTCCACCAGACTGGACCCACCAGTGGGGACATCGTCTGGGAATGGCATATCTGGGATCACATGATCCAAGACTTCGATCCTACCAAAGACAACTATGGCGTCATCGCTGATCATCCAGAGCTTGCCGACATCAACTGCGACTATTGGTGGAACGTCGGCTGGCCCTACATGAACTCCATCGATTACAACCCCGAGACTGACCAAATCCTCCTCAGTGCCCATAACTGTGACGAAATCTGGATTATCGACCATAGCACGACCACAGAAGAAGCCACAGGCCACACTGGAGGAATATATGGCCACGGCGGCGATCTCATCTACCGCTGGGGTAACCCGCAGGCGTATGATCGAGGAACCGCTGCGGATGAGAAACTGTATCTCCAACACCAAGTCTGCTGGGTCAAACCCGGTCTTCCCCATGCAGGAAACATCCTCATCTTCTCCAATGGCAACAACCGACCGGGAGGATATCTTTCCAGTTGCGATGAGTTCACCCCGGACATCGACAATGCGACGGGAGAATACTATCAACCGCCTGCCGGGGAGCCCTATGGCCCTGCTAATCTCTCCTGGCAGTTCATGCTGCCGCAAAACCTCTTCTCAGATGGCTTTGGTGGCGCCCAGCGGATGTTGAACGGCGATACCCTCATCTGCTCTGGATGGAACGGGGTGTTCATTCGGGTCACGCCGGACAAACAGATCGTCTGGACCTTCAACAACCCCTATCCGTACATGAACGACGAGGTCTACCGCACCCAATACATCCCACCGTATGAACCACCACCACCGCAGCCCCCACATCACCCTGATCTCGAATGCAACGGGAGCCTCTCCTGGTCAAACATCAAACCAGGGGCGACTGTCCATGGCAGTTTCCAGGTGATGAACATCGGGGATAACGACACATTGCTAAACTGGACCGTGAACAACACCCCGACATGGGGGACGTGGACATTCAAACCGTCGTCCGGTGAGCACCTCACCCCAGCACAAGGACCAGTGACCGTCCATGTGTACATGATTGTACCCAACGAAAAAAACGCAGAGTTCCAAGGAAACATCACCATCATCAATAAGGAAAACAGTAGTGATTATTGCATAATTCCGGTCACCCTTACCACACCGTTTAACCAAAACATTGAACAGCATTGGTTCCTTGCCAGACTACTTGTGCGATTTCCACATGCATTCCCCATACTTCGGTATCTGATGGGATTCTAACTCCACCCCTTTTTTTCTTTTGCTTTTCACATCCAAGGCAAAACCGTGTCAATACTTTCCCCCTGGTTTTTTAGAATCGACAAAATATTGGAGGGCCATTGAACCTCTAACAAGCAATCCCCCAGGAATATTTTTTGCATGATCGTCACGTCTCCCATCCGGGGGTTCTGAAGTCTTGGCATGTAATCCTGACAGCGCATACTTTTTTCTTATAGTAGGATCAATCCTTTTTTCCTACTTCTTGATTTGCGTTACAAATAGTTTTATGGATAATGATGTTATCCGTTTGTTCTATGTGGCAGGATAGTGTCATTGCTCTTGTTGGACTGTCGTTTGGCTTTATGCTCTTCCCACAATTACGAGATGTTATTCGTGGCAAATCGGTTAATGTGTATACCGCAGGACTTACAACAGCTGGATTGTACATCCTGGCAATAACGTTTTTTACCCTTGATATGATGATTACAGTTATTGCAGAGATTTTTTCAGGTACGGTTTGGCTTTTATTGTTTCTCTTCTCTACAATAAATAAAAGAAAAAAGAAATAGACTCGCCCCCCATGGTTTTATTTATCTTATAAATCTCTTGAGAAGTACCTTGGCAACCCGCGGATCAGCATTTTTCTTCAACAGCTCCGGTGACGTCAAAATACCGTACTCCAACGCAGAATGACAGTGACATGTTCTTTGATACCGTATCTTCGGAATTAATTTTTTAATGATGTTAGCAATGTTCGTATCATTCTTTTTCAGATTCTCAACAACCGAGGCAACACTCACATCCTTTTCACCTTCATACCAACAATCGTAATCAGTCACCGTAAGAATTCCACAGAGGCACATCTCAGCTTCACGAGCAAGTTTCGCCTCAGGTGCAAGTGTCATCCCCACCACATCAACATCCCAACTTCGATAGAGGTTAGACTCAGCTCTGGTTGAAAACTGTGGGCCCTCTATACAAATATACGACCCATGATGAACACGGATTCCTTCACTCCGGGCAACATCAAACGCAAGATCGGAAAGTATCTTACAAAACGGGTCAGCGAAACCAACATGGGCAACGATCCCTTCATCAAAAAACGTTGTACTTCTTTTAAAACTCCGATCAATTAATTGATCAGCAATTACAAAATCACAGGGTTTTAACTCCTTTTTTAGACTCCCAACCGCAGCAGTCGATATCAGATACTCAACACCAAGTTCTTTGAACGCAAAAATATTTGCACGATAATTCACCTTATGAGGCGCAAGCGTATGACCTTTTCCATGACGGGGTAAAAACGCTATCTCAATACCATCAATTGTCCCTAACGTGATTTTATCTGATGGTTTTCCAAATGGCGTATCAACTGATAGCTCCTGCACATCATCAATGATACCCATTTTATAAAGTCCACTTCCACCGATAATTCCTATTTTTACCGACATACATCTTCTGAACAGAAAACCCTAAAAAAAGTTTTCTATGAATGTTAAAGTATATGTAGGAGAATTACATATGAGTCGACTAGAAAATATGACGGAATCCATTAAATCAAAAATCAGAACAATCCCTGATTGGCCAAAAAAGAATATTATGTTTCGAGATATTACGACTCTTCTCAAGAGTCCAGATGGACTTAAAGAAACTGTTGACCTGTTGTATAGTAGATACGCCGATAAGAAAATCGATAAAGTCGTCGGCATTGAATCCCGGGGTTTTATTCTCGCTGCTCCTCTTGCGTATCGCTTAGGATGCGGTTTTGTACCGGTACGAAAACCAGGGAAACTACCAGCAGAATGCGAATCTGAGGAATATTCATTGGAATACGGCAAAGACAAAATAGAGATACATAAAGATGCCATTAGCAAAGGGGACAAAGTGTTAATCGTTGATGATCTGCTTGCGACTGGTGGAACAATGAATGCAGCAAGAAACCTTGTTAAAAAATTACAGGGTGATATTGTTGAATGTGCCTGTGTCGTTGAGTTGCCAGAGTTAAAAGGAAGGGAGAAAATCAAAGGAGAAAAAATTTTCAGTATTGTGAAGTTTGAAGGAGAATAGATAAAAATGGAAACGTATAGTTGGCTAGAGACAACGAATGGAAAGGAGCTTTTAGTTTTTGCTGAAGAACTCAAAGAAAAATTTAACAATCTGAGCATTGGAGAATCTTCTGCGATGCTAGGTAGTGCAATGGCTGCATCGATGCGGCGTAAGGCAATAGAACTTGACATTTCTCCAGATGAAGCAATTGATTTTTACTTTTATACCGTGATGAATAAAAATATGACACAAAAAAAATAGGATTTTTAAGTTATCCAATATTTTACGAGTAAATTGATGCTCGAATCCTGATGGGAGCAACCCGTTATTTAGCATAAATTTGGTATTTTGTATTCTTTTTGGAAATACACCACATTTCAGTCGTAGGAATGTTCATAAAGCTATGAAGAAATCCCCTTACGAGGAGTAGCGATGAATAGGAAGACACTTGTGGCATACTATACGAAGGGTGGAGCTTCTGAGGAATACGCAAAGGTAATCGTAGAGACGCTTACAGAGAATGGACTTGTCGTTGAGATATGCAATCTTGCGCATGACATCCCTGAGGTCGCAGCCTTTGACACGGTCGTTTTGGGGACTGGTGTGCGGATGTTCAGGGTTTACCGGCCTTGGAAGAAAGTCCTGAAACAAAAAGCACTCAGCAATAAGCAACTATTCATGTTCTTATCAAGTGGTACGGCAATTGAAGACCCTGATAAGGCTGTCGAAAAATTTTTACACCCTTTGGCGGAAAAGTATGATCTCAAGCCAAAGTCTCTGGTTTCATTCCCTGGAAAGATTCCTGAGAAATGGGCTAAGCTAGATGGTCAAAAAGAGACGATGAAGATGGAGACTGCCAAAGCATGGGCTCAGGAGATTGCCCATCAAATTCATAGCAAATAAGCTTCCTTAAGAGTAGTTTGTTTTATAAAGGAATATCTATCCAAAAAGAAGATCTATACCCGTGGGTGCTCAATGTCGAGGGCGCATCTGGTTATTTTTTCGTAGGCAGAAATATTTAAATAGTTTCATGCATATACATATATACATGCATTTGCATGAGATGATGTAATATGGTGAGAATGACGTTCTCAATTTCGGATGATCTTAAGAAAAAACTTGATTCCAAATCAGATGTAAACTGGCCTGAAGTACTGAAAGCAGGGCTTAAAAGAAGATTGGAACTCTTGGAAAAATTACATGCGAAAGGAGAACTATAATATGGCCTGCATTACCATTTCCGTTGATAAAACATTTAAAGAAAGACTTTCTCGATTCTCTTGGATAAATTGGTCAGAAATTGGCAGAGAAGAACTCTTAAAACGATATCTTTTTGAAAAATATATGAAAACAGGGGAACTAGCAAAAGATGAAGAAAAGTTCTGCGAATCTATTGATTGGCATCCTGTTGATGAACTGCCGATAAATAAAGAGTTTGTGAAAAAGTTAGGTGAGATACGAAAAGGTACATACTCCAAACCAATAAAATCTGATCAATTAAAACAATGGTTTAAGGAGCTATGAGCTTCCGTGTTATTATTTCAGATGACCTAAAGAAAACATTAGTTATTTTAAAAAGAAAAGATAAAACGATGTTCCAAATAATTGAGAAGAAAATATTACAAATCGCTTCTTTAGATTCTTTTTCCATTCAGCATTTCAAGAACCTTCGTAGTCCACTAAGTGAATTCAAACGTGTACATCTTGGCAGCTATGTTCTTTTATTCCATGTTCAAGCAGATAAAATCATCTTCGAAGCGTTTGAACATCACGATAAAATCTATCAACAAAAACGATGAAAAACGTATTGATTCAATCCTATATTCCCATGAAACCGGAAATCATCGGGTTTTAATCTACACAAAAGACCATGAGTCATTTAAACTGTTATACTCCTTATCTCAGCTACAGGGCATTGAATCTTTGACAATAAATCCCCCAGAGAATTTTCTGCTAGACTGAATCTTCCATTTCCAGGGGGAAGCATACCTCAGGCACGTAATCCAGACCGGAGCATCTATTTATTAATATGAGTGCTAATAATGTCTTACTATGCAATATTACAACGAAGAAAAAATGAAAACTTTTAGACTGAAAATCGAAAAAGAGATTCTGAGCTGGCCTCATGTAACGACGAAAAAAATGTATGGTTGTCCCTGTTACAAATACAACGAGAAATTATTTGCATTTCTGGTGACTGACGGTGTGGTTCTTACAAAAGCAAGTGAGCAAGACAAAATAAAATTATCAAAAGAGTTTACGATTAAACCCTTTCAAGCAGCAACACGAACAATGAAGGGATGGCCACAAATAGCAGTTGATGAAACATCTGATCTTAAGAAAATAATACCTTTCATAAAGAATAGTTATCATCAATCAAAGACCGTGGTATAAAAAAATTCTGTATTGTTCGGGGTCAGCCTTTCAACGGTTTTCTTCCTGCGGATGTGTGTATTGATATTCTTTGAGTGCGAAGCCCCAATGGTTCTCAATTCTCTTTTTTATCGAATCGGTGAAGGTATAGTTGTCCATATGAATTGTTTTCTGCGTCGTTAGATATGATTTAAAGGAAGACTCAATGTCTTGGTATCCATCAAGGTTGAATTTCTTATAAAGGGTATTGACGGTTTTCAAGGGTTGGGTGATGAAGTCTTCGTAGCGGATCTCCGCGAGGTTCTCCTGAGGTATAAGGGATTTGTCTTGGAGATATTTCTTGGTCATGTGTGTAAATAAGGTCACCATGTGATCTTCAACGTCTTTCAGAGGTGGTGGGGTTTGTACGCAGTAGAGTGGAATGACTTTGCGCATGAACTTCAGCATCGACATGTAAAGATCATAGGGATTGCGATACATGTAAATGAATTTCGCATCAGGGAACATCTCCAGGAGCTGCGGGATCTTTCCGGTGTTATCCTGATTCTTCAGGATCAGCTGTTTCCCCTGGTGGAACATAGTGATCTTTTTGAGAAGGAACAGGTAGGTTTTCTTCCAGTCTTCGATGGTCTGCGGCGAGGCGTTATTAAAATCTATATAGTTGTTGTAATGTGCCATATTCTGAGGGAAGCACCACCCATGATAGTAGGAGTACGGGGAAAGCGCACCAAGCGCGTAGATATCTTCTTGTGGGAGATCTGCACTAAGGTCTCCGTCGTCCATCGGTCGTTTCTTTGGCAGACTTGCGACGACGATTGGTTTGAAGAGTTTTTCACCACTGATGAAAATCGAAGGAATCAGTGTCTGGTAGGTCGTGAAGTACCCGAACTGTTGGTCTCGCGTCAGGATGTTATGCATAAGTGTTGTTCCGCAGCGCCAGTGACCAATGATGAAAACCGGGTCTTTCACGATAGGTGTTTCTGCGGTTTGTCTGTCATATTTAACGCGTTCTCTGATATAGAACGGGCTCATGATGGTACTAAGGGCCACGCTGTAGGCAAACCGCGCGGCATATCGAGGGCTAATGTGGAAACGGTTCTGTGCAAGCATGCAAAAGAGATTGGGTAAGGTGTATCCTGCTAAGGGTGTGTACGTGACTACCGAATTATTCGTCAAGTCAAAATCCATAGGAAGCGATAAAATCATCGGGTGTATATAAAATATGCGGGATTATGACTTGTGGTGTTTTTAGATAACTAGGTTAAAATATTTTCAGAGAATTTCAAGAAGGAGAACCATGGAAAAGATAAAATTTGGAAGCAAACCGATGATCTATCCGATGCCCATAACCCTTGTTGGTGCTGATGTCGCTGGAAAAACGAACTTCATGACCATCGCCTTCATCGGAATAGTCAATATGAATCCAGCTATGATTGCGATGGGTGCGAATCCATCGCATCTCACGTGCAAGGGAATAGCCGAGAATGGGACGTTCTCTGTCAACCTCCCTTCTGTGAAGATGATGGAGGTGACTGATTTTGTCGGTCTGTACTCTGGTGAAACGAAGGACAAGTCAGGGTTGTTCAAGGTCTTCAGAGGTATCACAAAAACCGCACCAATGATCGAGGAATGCCCGCTGAACCTCGAATGTAAACTTATCCAGAACCTTTCGCTTGGTGGAACCGATGATATCTACATCGGGGAGATTGTACAAACATATTGTGGAGAAGAATTCATGAGAGCTGGCAAGCCTGATGTGGAGAAGATGGGTACGTTTGTCTTTACGATGAATGACAACAGGTACTTTTCTCTTGGTAAAGTGGTAGGTAAAGCCTGGAGTGAGGGAAAGAATTACAAGACGAAGTGAACTCGAGAAGGACGGTATTTGCTTCCAGCTGCCAGGAGCACATTTTTTATATGGTTATTCTTCCTAATAACTCAATCTCTCAGTTAGATTCTTTTTAGTGATTTAATTTAGATTCTGCGAGAATAGAAATAGACAACCCCTGCATTAAGAAGCAGCATCGTACCGATAATACCGATGGGCATCAGACGAAAAACACCTGGTACTCCTTTTCCATACAAAAGAATATACACATACAAACCGAGTGCTGAATAGATGGGGGCCGCTGACACCAAAAAACGTATTTTGAAAATCTTCATATCGCGCTTTTTTTGCCGATAGATGATGTAATAGATAATGGATAAGAGAATCATCCCGATCCACAGTATCAAAAGACTAACTAACGGATAATTAAACACGACAAGAGTGATGTACCAGGTAAAAAGCAAGCAGAGTGTGATGATGACTGAAGCGGTATCCTCTTTTTGGACATCCATGGTTTTAAGGATTCGTATCATTCTTTTCCCAGCAACAGTTCTTTGCTTATTTATCGCTTTCTTTTTTTTAAATCACGGATCAAATTGTTTTAAAAAATGAAAGAGATTCAAACCCATGATCTTCTGGATCTCCTTAGCGCTGTACCCTCGTAATGCTAATCCTTCCGCTAATACAGGGTAGCAGGAGACATCGGTTAAATTAGAAGGAGTGGAGTTTATCCCATCAAAATCACTTCCCAGGCCAACGCAATCTATTCCGCCAATATCGGAGATATGATCGATATGGTCAATGACCACATTCACATCAACATTATCAGAGCCTTTTACATATTTTTGGAAGAGTTCTGATTCTGCCTTGCTGACAAAATCAGGGTCGTCTCTTTTCTGTTGTAGCATCTCCTGATGCTGATGTTCATATTTTTGAACGTTTGTACTTACTTGGTCAAAAATGGTTTTCTTCAGAAAAACTGGGAAAAAATTCACGCCAATATAGCCGTTCCTATCTGCGATTTCCTTTATGAGATCATCAGGTAAGTTACGCGGGATGTCACATAACGCCCGTGCATTCGAATGAGACGCCATGAAAGGAGCTGTTGTGACATTAAGGATATCCTCGACGGTTTTATCAGATGCATGAGACACATCGATAATCATATGAAGCTCCTGCATGCGTGCAACGATCTTTTTTCCAAGTGCGTTCAGTCCATCCCATCGAGGGGAATCCGCTGAGGAATCCGCCCAGTCCGTGTTTTTCATATGAGTCAGGGTCATACTACGGATCCCAAGTGAAGAAAAGAACTCAAGGATCTCAACTGAATTTTCAATGATATGTCCACCTTCGAGAGAAAGCCAGCAGGCGAGTTTGTTTTTTCGGACAGCACTATCCATCTCAGCAGTCGAGGTCACTTTGATTCCGTATCCTGGGGAAAAAATCTTTTTCTCAAGAGTATGATACAGTAACAATGCTTTTTTGATTGATCGATGTGGCGCATAGACAGGATTGACGTAGAGTGCGAAGATCTGTGCTTTCAATCCGCCGTTCTGAATCTTCTCAAGATCGACATGGCCTTGGTTTCTTTTCCTAAAATCGATAGATGGATCAACGAGGTCATGGACGGTGTCACAGTGCGCATCAAAAATTAGGAGATCTTGAGGGAATTTTTTGTTCTGTGCCGTCATAGGTTTCAATCCCTTTATTTTAAGGAAGATTTTCATCGAACAAAGATAGTTACTATTTATTGGTGATTAACTTTATTTCAAAGATAACGGGTCGTATCCCATCGGTACAGCACGCAATCATGGTATCCTTATCTTTCATCCAGTCTTCGAAGATGCCTTTTGTGAAATTTCCTCCGGTTAAAAACGATACGATGTACGGATGGATATCCTTCCAGGCCCAATCGCAAAATCCTTCTGGTTTTTCGTATGTGGTGAAATACACTTGTCCTTCCGAATGGCAGGGGCATTTTTCCAGGGGAACACCGCAGTATGATTGAAACTCTTTTTGCACCAGAGTCTTAAGGACGGTTATTCGTATTTTCTTCATTCGAACGTCTCCTATTCTTTTGTCTGTTGACTATCTTTTTTTATAGGAATATTCTGTTCTTTTAATAGTATTTTCATGAATCTTTGCCAAAAACCAATCTTCTTGTTAAGAATAATTGTTGAGAGTATTGTACGATTTCGCGTGCATTAAAAAAAGCTTAGTATCCTGCGAGGATATTTGCAATCAATCGCACCTCTGCTTTCCGTAGATGTTGTAAGACAGTTGGTTTACTTAATCCGATCTTTTTTGCTAATTGCTCACTTGAGATTTTTCGAGGATACGCGTAATATCCATATTTATTGGCAGCAAGAAGAACTTCTTTTTGTTTGTCTGTTAAACACGAAAGAAGCGCATGTTCTGAGTAAGTCGCTTTCTTAAAGCTCATTTGCTTGATAGTACCTGCAAAGGTGATTGTCTCAAGGAATCGTTTCAAGTTCTCTTCTGAACCGATGACACTACAGGTCATCTTATCATGGGAAAAGCGGGTTGGTGTATCCCAGACGATGTCAAAGGAAAAATCCTTGGTCAGTTTGTCATAATCAAGATGATGTTGTAGGGAGAATTTTCTAAGGAATCGTGCTTTGGACAAACAGATATAGGTGTTTCCTTCTTGTTTCAACACAGAGAGCGTCTCGATAAACTCGTTGTTTTGGAATTCTTCAAGACGATGACCAGGTTTCATTGTGATTGCGGTCAACGCAAGTTTTGTTTCTTCCTTGAAGTCTACTTTTATCAACTCAAGGAGTTCTAGTGACTCGATTTTATCAAGAAAAAAACTCAGCATGTGTTTAATGTTCTGGTTCAACTCAAGTTCTATGATGAGTTTGCGCATAGTGTGAATATCGTCCATTAGTATATAAACTATCATACATGTATTACATAAAAAATTATAGGATTGAAAAGGATACTCTAACAAAACAATCGGATGAGGATGTGAAACAAGATGATGACACAAACCATCGCATGCCCCCAGTGTAAAAACACCTTTATCATCCAGGGGAACCCTGGGGAAAAAATCAACGTAACCTGCCCATCCTGCACCATGAAAGGCGTATTCCGATTCCCAGAATCGACACCTCACAAAACACTAACCGACAGTCCAAATGCCCTTGACATACAAAACCTTACGTTCACCTACCCCAAAGCAGAAAAAAAAGCAGTTAATAACGTCTCCTTTCAGATAAAAAAAGGAGAAATCTTCGGGTTCCTCGGACCAAACGGTGCAGGGAAAAGCACCACCCAAAAAGTCATCATCGGACTGCTCAAAGGATACAACGGAAACATAGAACTACTCGGCAAGAACCTAAAAAACTGGAAAACAGACCTGTACGAACACATCGGCGTCTGTTTCGAGTTTCCCAACCATTACCAAAAACTCACGGCACTGGAAAACCTTGAGCTGTTCAGTTCATTCTATAAAAGTAAAACGGTTGATCCGAATGATCTCCTGGCCATGGTCGACCTTGATAAAGACGCAAACCAACGTGTGAGTTCTTTTTCAAAAGGCATGAAGACCAAACTCAACTTCACGAGAGCTCTCCTGAACAACCCACAGATGCTTTTCCTTGACGAACCAACCACCGGACTAGACCCAGTCAGTGCCAGGCAGATAAAAAACATCATCCATGAAAAAAAGAAACAAGGGACTTCCATTTTCCTAACCACTCATAATATGACCGATGCTGACGAACTCTGTGACCGTGTTGGATTTATGGTAGATGGAACATTAGTCCTCATCGAAAGTCCAAAAGATCTGAAACTGGAACATGGCAAAAAAATCGTACGAGTAGAACACATCAACAACGGAGAGATCGTACAAGAAGAATTTACCTTAGCCAACCTTGGTTCGAACCCAACATTCATAAAACTTCTGAACAGCAATCGGGTCTTAACCATTCATACCCAGGAAGCAACCCTTGATGACGTGTTCATAACAGTAACAGGAAGGCAGTTGAAATGACGCAGCTGAAAACGATGTTAAAATGGGACATCATCCTTCAATCGAGATATAAAATCATCCATCTTTCTATCCTGAGCGTTCTTATCTACTACGTCACCCTTCTTGCGCTTCCATCGATGAACACCGAGGAGTTCAAGACCCTGTATTTATTTTTTGACCCGACACTCATCGGCATCATGTTTGTTGGTGCCCTAGTCCTTTTTGAAAAAACAGAAAATACGCTGCAAGCACTCAATGTCACCCCCATGCAGACCAGAACATATTTCTTTTCAAAAATCATTTCCCTTACGTTACTGTCGGTTATCTCTGGGTTTCTTTTCCTTTTTCTTTCCCATGGAATCTATTTTGAATATTTCTATATGGTCACGGGGATTATTCTAACCTCAATCTTTCTTATCTTGCTTGGGTTCATCCTTGTGGCACGATGCAACAGCATCAATGAATATCTGCTGATGATGATGCTTGCATTCCTCCTGCTCTTCCTCCCGCCATTATTAGACATCTCAGGAATCTACAACAATATCATCTTTTACCTCTGGCCATCACAAGCATCATTCCTCCTCTTCGAAGGTGTGTTTGGCACCCTTTCACTTAATGAAACCATCTACGCACTAACCTATCTTTGCATCTGGATTGTAGGTTGCTATTATCTGGCAAAAAAAGCATTCTACAAACACATTGTGCTTCGGGGAGGCTAACTATGGTTCAGATAAGAAAATTACTCCTCAACGATATCAGAAATATCATTAGAGACCGGTTACTGCTCTATACCGCCTTTTTAATACCGTTGATCATTATTATTTTCACAAGACTCGTCATTCCCTGGTTATCAGAAAATGTTGTCCCGCTACAACAGTACTATTCATTATTGTTTATGCTTATCGTCATTACCATCCCTATGATGTTTGGTTTTGTCATCGGGTTTCTCATCATGGATGAGCGGGATGAAAACCTTCTCACAGTCCTGCGAGTCATGCCGATCTCAAGAAACACCTACCTTATCTATCGAATGCTGTTCGTCAGCATACTCTCCCTAGTCTACATCCTGCTCTTTCCCCTGCTTACGGGTCTCATCGATATCGGCTTTATTGACTATCTCCCCATTGGTGTGCTGCTTGCATTTCTTACACCGGTGCTTGGTCTGGTGGCAAATATCGTTGCAACCAATAAAGTCCAAGCCTTCGCGGTGTTCAAAACACTTGGAGGAGTCTTCTACATCCCTTTGTTTGCATTCTTTATTAACAATGATTTCAAATATATTCTTGGCATCATACCGAATTTTTGGACGTTCATGGCACTGGATAAACTACTCACAACTGGACAGCAGGATTACGTCTTTCTTGGGATTGGATTTGTGTTGCACCTGATCTTACTTGGCATATTGTTTTACCTCTTTAATAAAAAATATTAGACTCAAAAACAGAGAGATTTTATACAACAAGCGAGATAGCATCACGTATGAGTAACAATGAACTTAAGATTACGACGCTTAATGAATTTTTATCTCTTCTTGGAAAGGCCTATTGGCTGGAGACACAGTTTGAGAACATCATGCAATGGCAAGCGTACATGACGGTAAAAAATGATAGTTATCGAAACGTGCTATTCCAACTGTCCCATGACTCTGAGAAACATAAAGGGATCATCATACAACTCATCACACACTTCAAAGATGTGTCGTCCAAAACACTTGAAGATCATTCAGGCATGTTGGAAAAAGAATTTGACCTGAAAGGAAAATGGGATGAAGAAATCATCACAGAGCTTATAAAAAACGAGTACCTTGCGTTAGATGTCTATACGAAATTACATACCTATTTAGACAAAGAATTCATAAAAAAAATGTGGAAAGGTTCTGATTCTGAACTGTTTTTTAAACAGCTCGAATTTTTGATAAACGAGGAGAAAAAACATATCAATCTATTGACACCACTCGCTGGAAAACTTGAGCGAATTTTGTAAACTTTTTCCTAAAATACACATAGTTTCCTATCGACATTTTCAGAATTATTGTTATGATTTTTTGAAGAGAGCAACTAAGTTTGTAATCTGTTTAAGTAAATGTTAGCATTTGATGTATGGATATCGATCTTCCGATTATTATTTCCCAATGTCCCGATGACATGAGTGTCTTCTGACAAGCTGATATTCAAGGATATATCTTGCAGTTTTACTTTTGCGTTGGATGTGGTCATCTCCAATGTCGCATTCATCAGCGGATTTAGATAAACAGTTACTGCACCGTTGCTCGTTTCAATACTGATATCATCCTGGATGCTTTGTATCTCTGCAGTAACAGCAGCATTTGATGTACGAATATCGCTAATCCCAGTCGTATTCTGGATTTCTATATGTCCGTTGCTTGTCGTTGCTGACACAATACCATTGACATCCTCTATGATGATCGCACCGTTGGAACTTGTTGCAGAGATATCTCCTTTTACTTTGGAAATCTGTATCCCACCGTTGGAGGTTGTAAGAGACGCTATCGTGGTATTGTAAGGTACTTTGATAGTATAATCAACGCTTGTTTGTATGAGTTTCTGACCGGTATATTTTGTGATGATTTCAAGGTGATTTCCTGTATGAGTGACACTGATGTTGGTCTTGTCAAGTTCTTCTACACCAAAGGTCGATTTTTTCACGGCATATACCGAAACATTTCTACCATCCCAACCGGTGATCTCTATCTGACCATTGATGTTTGATACACTCACAATGGTTTGTGCATTGATAGGATATTCCCCATTGAAATAATCGGTGACATCAGGTCCTACACAACCACTCAAATTTCCAATGAGAACAACACTTATTAATCCGATGATAACCAAGTGTTTTTTCATTTCATATACCTCTGAGAAGTATCCACGACATTCCTCCTTTTACTTTTAAACCTTCTCTTATTTAAAATAATAAAAATGACATCGATATGTAATCTATCAAAGTCTGAACTCCGGACTGTTTTTAAACAGCTCAAGATACAATTTCATAAAGATCTCGACATATCCCTTCGCAGCAGTTGTAGTGGTGAATAGAACTCTTTCTTTCTCCATCGTTTTCCCAAGGTATCCTTTTGATACGAGAAAATCGACATACTCTTGGCCAATCTTGGAGTTTAAGTTACACCGCTGGATAATCTGAGTAATCGACCGGGGTGTCTTACAATAGGTCAGTATCTCCCAGTAAATCTCATATTGGGTTCGCCGGTTGTTCACTAGGATTCCTCCATATAAGACGCCATTTTCTTCTCTGCCTCTTCACTTTTCACAAGCCGGTCATCCCAGCAAATCGCGTATTTATGAAAAGAAGAGGGAAGATAAAATCCTACCACGCCCATGATAAGGCTGACAAGTATCCCTCCTACTGAAGGAATCAATTCAACCGTTCCCGAATTGAAAGTGATGAAAACAATAATGGTTTGAATAAGTGCATTTGCAAAAAAGCAGACGCCTGCGATTTTACTTACAAGAATCATTCTTTTAATCTGTGGTTTTTCCTCGCGGTACAATCCCATGAGTTTAACGATGCGTTCAGTGATTCTCTCGGAAGATAGATTTTTTTCACCGTTTTCGTCTTCCTGTATCTCATCAAATTTACTCATGACTTCAGCACTGGAAATCACATATCGAAGAGCAAAATATGCTACAACAAACCCAATCACTAGAGAGAAGAGAATGAAATACATATTTGAAACCGTCTTCGTCAACGCAAAAACATTCGTTGTTATCGTAGCAATCGCAAACGCCATTGCCATGGCACCAAAAGCCAGACTCATTATGGTAAGAGCCATGAAGTGTTTCATTTCTTTTTTTATTTTAGTTTCTGCATTGGTAAGTTCGATATCTGTTTCCATTTTTTTATCACCAGTATTGATTATGTCATGCAGCTCATTAGAGGTTTCCGAAACATTGTTCCATACGATTGTTCTGGTATGGATTTGGTACCGCGTGTTACCTGTGCATGAAAGAACCGTTCAGAGTTCATGTTAATAATCCCATGATTCTTTGTCTTAACAGAGAAATCAGAGACCAGGAGAAAAAACCAACACCTGCCCCCATAAGTGACACAAACATCACCAGAAGAACCCCATAGGTCATCTGCTGGGAAAGACTGCAGACAATAACCACACATACGATAAGGAACGCAAAAATCCCTAGTTCTTTCTGAGAGAAAAAGGTCTTTTTAAGAGGAACATTCGCAGGTGAAAAACGATCGATCCAGAGCAGACAGATAGCAACCAGATACCACAGGAGAATCAACAGATAGGGAAGAACCATTTTCGGCAGACGCTCAGGGAAGATAACCGCGGTCGTCACCCCATACAAAACAACAAGATAGACCAGGACAATGGTCAATCCTTTTTTCCCAAGGGCAAGCGACTGTAGATTCTTGCCTTTTGAAAGAACATGCAGCAGAACGACAATGAGAATTGTTCCACCCATGGAACCTACCGATCGAACCATATCGTACTTCGCTCCGTTGCTTTGAAAGCTTGCTCCCATCACAATCAGGATTATGACGAGGAGAAGTGTTTTCCAGTCTTTTTGTAAAAACCGTTCATGACCGGGAAGGACGTCCCTGCTCAGTAATTCATAGACAAACACGGGTACGATAAAAGACATGATCGGATGATAAAACAGCACCAAGGTCAGAAATTCACCCCAGGCTATACCAAAAAAATAACCGACCATTGGACCTGTTGACGCTGGATACCCAAACCAGAGGACTTTGGTGATAAGTGCCTCATACAACCCAAAGAGCATCCCGAAGAAGTACAGCTGACGAGGTGATGTCTTCTTCCAAAGAAAGGCAACGTTCAACAAGAATATCGCATGAGCCAGATACAATGGATAGGTGAGAAACAAACCCCATGCATCAAGGAACCAAAGTGTCGATGCACCAGAGAAGACCTCTGCAAATAGCATCGAGAGCGCACCAAGAAGAAGGATCGACCATAGCTTCTTCATACCAGAAACTATCATCATTTTGTTATTTAATCATACCGACAAAAATTTTTTTCTCATTAAATGAGGAAACAGAGGAACAAGAAATTAATGAACTACCATTTTATCTCATATTCTCAGGAGAAAGTACTATGGTTTCTGATGAGGAGTTGATGGAAATCACACGTGATTCTTATTTTTTTACTTTGTAAACGAGCCAGACGTACTGCTTCTCCAACTGTTTACATTTCACCAAAGTGATATCATGATTTTTTTCAATTTCAGTAAACATATTATATGATGTCTTCGCAACAATCACGGGGTGGACAAGCAAACTTATCTCATCGACCAATCCTTGATTGAGGAGAAGATTCCCCAGGATCATTCCGGTGTCAGTGAGAATGGTTTTCACATCATATTTCGTGGATAGAAGATCGATGGCTTTCCTTAAATCAACAGAGTCTCTTCCAACACAATGATAATCGTACTGCCGCGTTTCCAGGTAACGAAGATACCGTTTCGGTGTCGTTTGAGATACCAGCACGATCACATCACGACATAGTTCAAACTGTCTGCATGTATGTAGTAATCCTTCTAACTTGCCTTTGGAATCAACCACCACCCATATTGGGAGGGTTTTGCTCCTCTTTGGTTTTTTAAAATCAGAGGTTTTCTCCAATGGAACGCCATCACCATACAGTTTGATTCCTGCGGTAATGGTATTTGATCCAATGAGATGGATCTGAGCTTTGAACATCCCAGCGATCTGATAATGCAGCTCCATATTCGGTTCAAAAGAAGAAAGCGAACCATCGATGCTGATGGAATTATGGATGATGACCTTTGGAATCATAGGAGGCACCAGGAGAAATGATTACGTGACCTGAGCGACAATAACGACGTAATTTTTCCCATATTTTTTCGCACATTTCGGACACGTGGTATACCACATGTACCATTTTGAAATCTTCTTAGCCTTGTTGGATGCGAACTGTTCAAAATCTTTGCACCATTTTCCGGTATCCTGAAAAGGACCTTCGTAGACTTTGCTGAGGAATGTGCCACGTAACGTCATATTCTCAGCACCCGGGATTTCCTTATCGACGGCTAGATACACATTCATGTTCCACTTCGACGTATGGTCTGATAAGCACACTCCATCTGGTATTGTCGCATGAGCATCCCGTACCTTTTCATCAAGTTTCTTCATGACACGACCAAAATTCAGCGGTAGATGAAAAAACGTCGATACGTTCTTTTTGACGAACTTCTTATCAGCCCATTCAAACAATTTACCATCCCACGGAGTTGGATCAAATTTCGGACAACATTCATCATCGTTCATCATTTCACCTCGGTTAGATATTTTTCGAAATCGTTTACAACAAATTTTTTGCCTTTCTTCAATATGGTAAATCCTTCTTGTTCAAGTAATTTTTTCTGAGCAAGTGTCCCGCCAGGGTATTTTTCATTAAGAAAACCGTCTGCTTTCAATGTTCGCCAATAAGGGATATCAAGTGATTTTCCCTGGTTTGCCGCCTCTTCTGCTGCGTTTGCAGCAGTCATGATAAAAATCCCAGTTGTAAGAGAGCAACATCCTTTGACATGATGCTTCTTTGCGATTGTCTTGCAGATCTCAGCAAGCGTGATGAGTTTTCCTTTGGGAACCTGCCTCATAAGGCTGACGACTTCGCCAGGATTAACTAATACGACGTCATCCCCTGCCTCGGCACCCATTTTATGAACCGCGTTATAACAAGGGAAGCTTTTTTGTAACTTTAATATCTTCGGTAGATTCTTTTTATCAGCAAGTTTCTCCTGCCAGGATTTCTTTTTATATGCCATGGAATCATCTCTTTTTTTGCTGTTTTTTTAATTCTGTTCTTCCTTCATAGGGACGAAAGAATAAATCATATTCTTGTTTTGAAACCTGATCGGTGTATTTCTTTTTTATCGTATCAAGGATATCCGCACGCGTTCGTAAGGTTTCACAAGAATCAAAATGATCGCAAAATGAACAGTCCTGCAGGTGTTTACTCAGTGCACACGGTCGAACACGACACTCGGTATCCAGATGATTCCCCGTGTTATCGCAACCGACACAGGTAATCCGTTCTTCAGGGACATCAAAACCAAAAAAGGTATTCCAACCTTTTCGGATGGTTGTTCGGTTCGCAAATCTATCGACATTCTTCACATACGCAGGGCATAAATCGCATCGGTATCCACAGAAAGCCACCAGTTTTTTATTCATCGTCCCACCGATACATTTTTTTCTTTGTTTTTAAGGTTTCTATCTTACAATGAAAACAGAGACCGTTATGACAACAAATCGTTCCCCCACAGGTTGTGGAACATTCGCAGAATAATAAAAAACCAGGGGTAGAGTAACAAAAAATAAAAAAAAGGAGGGAGAAATTATCCCTCGATTGGCACTGGTGAGTTCCACTCAGGACTGAATAAAACCAATGTTGGGTCCCCGTAGATACATTGAACGGTCGTAACCCGCCTTGTGGACGGCCCGTACATGGAGACGGGATCAAGAGTAGTGAAATCTCGATAGTGCAGCCAGACCTGTTTTGAATAAGCCTGACCAACGTTTTCACCGTCTATCATCGTGCTCTCAAAGAAGAGATCATCCATCAAGTCGGCTTCTGGTCGAAGTCCTGAGCCTGCGTTCCCATACCAGAGAACCGCACCATGGTCAAGATACACCATCGGGCCGTATGCGTCACCGGTAGAGCAGGATTGATAGAAGACCGCACAACTTTTCAGGTTTTCCAAGAGCTGGTCTACATAATCGTATTGCACGATATCATACAAAGACGGGGGTTCTGGATTATACCAAGACAATCCATTGTTTCTCACGATACGCCAGAAATCAAAACCACTGTATCCACGCCAGGAATCCCACCAGACCTGTTCAGGGTAATTACAATGCTCAGTCTGATAATATTGGGCAGAAACACCACTGCCTCCAGTCCCATGACCGGTGTAATAGAAAACACTGGCACCATCATTCATCCGCTGGAGATGCGCATCCCATAGACAATGTCCATCAAAGGTCCTCAAATGTGAGCTGAGTGCTTTTTTCAGAGTCCGACTTGAATAGGTAATCTCGCTTTCTCCATTGTTGTAGGTCCAGGATTCACCATCAGGGAAATTCATCAATTGAGCGGTTGTAGTGTTCCGATTGGGGTTTGCGAATATCAACGCTGGGTACATCACACTTCGAACGATGATCGCCGATGAATATGCAGGGGTGTCACCTGGAATATGACCGGCGTAGGAATTATTCCCAATCATCACCGAATGTAAGGGTAAATAGATATCTGTTCTTGGGGCAACAAAACAATATGCTTCCTGTCCATTCAGATCTAGATCGTATTGTGCTATCCAATCATGGGTTTCATTATACATCTCGGCACGCCAATAGCGATCCGCATCTAGACCAATCGGAGGGAGCGCTGAAGCGTTCCTTGATTTAATAAAGTTAAGCATTGCGGTAAACAAGTGCATTGGGTTTTGATCCACAGGTTCATCTGCATCAGGGAGATGCCCAGGAGCACGGGAACCATGATAATAATCCCCCTCCCAGAGTCTCCAAGTCTCAATTCGATCTGCCATCGCTGCCGGATTTCCTGGTGCGTCCTCTATGCGAAGAACTGGTGACCCATGATACGCAGCAAGGTACGCAGTTGGAGCGAAGAATCCTTCTCCTGTTTTTAGCGAGGTAATCGTGATGAAGTTCTCCGAGGCAGCATATGCTTTTATGTGGTCAACAATTTGTGACATATCTGTTAAATCAGCCTGCACCGATATCCCTGCAGGGAAGCTGGCTTTACCAATATCACCCCGCTCAACGAAGATGACTTCATTTACACCCAGTGCGGTGAATGCAGCTGAAGTCTCAGAAGGAATCGCATCCTCAGAGACATAGAGGAGAGGAGCATGATTCAAAGATGCGATGACCGCAGCGTTTGCTGCAGACACCTCAGCATCCGCTCGTTTAGAGTTAACGATCCGCTGATCAACAGTCACGGTATATTTGATTTTAGATGCACCGTCTGCATAGCGGGGAACAACAATCACAGTCCACCAACCGGACTCAGGGTGCATGACCTCAGCTGTGAATTCCGTATGTGGTTCTGGATTCCAACATCTCCAGGGGTTCACCGCAGGATTTTCCAGTCCATTCCATTCATGAATTGGGTTTATCGGACCGTTCCAGAGAGGCATATCTGGTGTGCGAACGTATCCTTTAGGGTCAATAAGAAACACGAGAAGATCTGAGGATTCCGTGGTTGTGACTTTCGCGGTAAGAACTGAGTCAGCGTCCTTCACATGGACATGATAGCGATCCCCTGCATATTTTGTTACCCGAAGAAGATCAAATTGATTATCCTCAAGACCTGAGCTTGCGGACCATAGTCCGATACGTGAGACAGGATGGTAAATATCTTTGGCAATCCCAGGACCATCATAGGGGCTTGGCCAGTCGTCAGAGGCGACATCGATATATTTTGGATATACCTGCGTAAGTAACGCACCTGCTGCATTACCATTTGTCACACTAATGCCGGTGACGTTGACATCGAGTGCACACCATTTTGGGCCAAGAAACATCAGGTATCCAAGACCGTCAATAAGTTTGGGATCATCATGTTGTATCTCATCGACTTCAACAGTTCGGGTAAGAGTTTTTGTTCGTTTTAAAATAGTTTTTACTTCATCGTTATACACGCTTCCGTCAACTGCAACTACGGCAAGGTCTGATGCATCCCAGTTTTGTTGTGCTATGTCTGATGCTGCCACGATAGGATCTGCAGGAATATCGTATGGGGTCGATGTTTCTCCATGTGTGGCAAGATAGGCATTCCAATCATCAAGGAGGTATTCGGTTGTATCATCGACTGTGCCACGGTCCGCGTCAGTCTGATAATAATTTGTTGGTGTGTCATCACCTGTATAGAGTATCGGGGCAACATAACGTGTCTCATCATCAAGATAGTTGCAAGCTGGGATCGCTGCGAGATATCCAAAGTCATCTTTTGTGGTTGTGTCATCGTTTGTTACCCGAAATGTTTTCACAAGTGGGGTAATCTGTGGTTGTGGAATTTCTGGTGGAGCAGTTGCACTGTTTTCGATGCTCAATGAAAACTGATAGGCTCCCGAACCATACGCGTAGTACTCCCACTCGGTCGGGTGAGGGATATCGACCCATCCTGGGAAGATATCGATGCGGATTCTCCACTCTCCTGTCTCAGTGGCAGGGTACAGCAATTCATCATTATAGTATTGGTTTCCCTCGTAGACAAGTGTTCCACTGGGGTTGTAGAGTTGAAGGTCGAAATCAGATAAAATCGCGGTGGTTTGCATCTGTAAGGTAAACGAAATGCCTTTCCCACTGTTCACTTGAAATTTATAGAAATCATAAGGATCGTTCATGTCAAGGTATCCTGAGTATGAGCCGGGGATAATGAAAAGAGCTGAGCTGAAAAAGTCTGAGGCGTCATCTCCGCTGTCTGCATCGTTTTGTGTCGTCATCGTGATGGTGATTTCATATTCACCAGTTCCGGTTCCACTGACATAGAGTAATTTAAGATAGTGGTATCCTGTGTATCCGGCGGTATAAGTGATCACCTCTGGGTTGCTGCCTGTGTTGGTTGATGCTGCTACCTGAGCCTGGTCTCTATCGATTAAGAAAAGGTCAAAGTTAAATCCTGTTTGTGGTGTTAAGATAATGTTGACTTGCTGACCAAGGCACATTGAGAAGTAGTACCAATCTTGCACATCAGCGGATGTTAAGGTGCCAGTTTTCCCTCGACCAGGGGTATTATCATTCACTTCACCAGGGTACAATGCTGTAGCGCGAGCAAAATCGTTTCCCGCATCCTTTTTTGTCCCCCCATCTGGATTGTCTAGGCTTTTGGTCATGGGAGCTGGTTCTGTATCAAAGACGTATTTACGGTCTGGGATCAACGGCCCAATATTTGTCAACGAATCACCGGTATACACACTATTTGGGTTTTGTTGAGATGTCAGAAACGATGAATTTTGTTTTACTGAGCTTGCTGGAACAAAAAATATGGTTCCGAATACAAGAGCAAAAAGTACAACAGCCCATATTCTTCTTTTTATGTTCGTCATATTTGTTCCTCCATTTGTTTTCATTTTTTCACCTCTAGAGGATTGAAAAGGACCGTCCATCTCTCTTTGTTAACCGACTATTTACCTGTTCCGTCTTTATTTTTTTAATAAGATTTTCCTCAGGCGAGATCCCCTTCATTATATCCACTAGGAATAAACTATCTTTTTCTAGATATAAAAGAGTTTTTTGCTTTAAGTTGAACGAATTGATAATTCATCCTCTTATTTTTTATTTTTTTCCTAATTTTATGCTCAAGAGAATTTTTTGTTTTTGAAATAAGATTCCTCAAAATTTGTTGTTCTCATGAAATGGCAATCTACAAAAAAAATCTTGAAAAAAAAGAAAAAGAGGATGAGAGGGCTTCTTAAAGAATTTTTATCAATAAAGCCCGAATGCGCGGTTGTTGTAATAGTTTCATGATCGCGGGGTACTTTTGGATGAGATCTAGGTAACGATCAGGGATTCGTGACGCGAGGTCGTCATCAAGTGTATTGGTGTTAGGTTTGTACGGTTTTCCAAGCTCCCCGGAGGTTAGGATTTGCGCTGTCGGTGTGGTACTAAACTCGATGATATCACCAAACCCTCGTGCTATTCCATTGTCTGCAACTGCTCTGTACCAGTAGGTTGTTGCCATGGTGAGATTTCCGATATATGCTTGGAACGGACCGGTTGTGTTCATCGTTTGGGGAGGGGTTGTTTGGTCGAGTTGATTGGGGTTGACGTTGCTGTACACAAACCAAACGTTACAGGTTGCTGTTCCACCTGTGTTCCAGAGTTCTGCTTTTAGTATCGCATGGTCTTTTCCAATTTCCGCAGGTTGTCTGGATAGGACAATGGGTTGTCCAGGGATGACTGCTAGAATAACACCATCCCAGGTATCTGCGTCATTTTCTGCTACTGCTTTGTAATAGTAGGTGGTGTTTGTGACAAGGCTTATGAGAGTTGCTTGAAAAGTCCCTATAGTAGTCAAGGTTTCTGGAGTGGTCTGTTGATTTAATGAATTTTGATCAGTTCCATACAGGAAGTAGACGTCACAGGATGATGCTCCGCCCATGTGCCAGAGATTCCCGTTGAGTGTTGCTTGCGTCAGACCTATGCCTGAAGCATTATTGGTAGTTACCCGGGGGCCACCAGGAATGAACACTGCATCTCCTCCAACTCGATATTGGCTCTTTCCTTTCAGATATTCTCCGAATGCACGATAATGATATTCGGTGGTACGGGTCAGATTATCGATATTGAGGGAAAAAAGTCCTAAACCAGCATGATTGTCCGCCCAGACTCGATAGGCGTAGTCCTGCCAATCATCATGAGACTCGGTGTCCCAGACGAATCCTTCGTTCCAGTTATCAGAGGATTCACTAATGGTCAGCTGTCCCCAGATTCTGACTGAGGTTCCTTCTACATTGATATGTTCCCATCCAAGTGTATCAATCGCCCAGGGTCCAACACATCCTGAGAAACACGATACAGCGATCAATACAGTCGCCACAATAATTGGTATTGTTTTTTTTCCTTTCATTTGAGTAGTCCTCCATAGGAGAATCTAGGATTGAGATTATATATTTTTCTTATATTAATTTCGTTAATTGTCGATATTATCTATAACAAACAAGTTATTCCTTCAAACAAACAATCTACCCTACTGGCTCAAGAAACAAAAAAAAACAGGAAAAAGCATAGGACCAATCTTCAATCCTTCGATTTTCTTAATAGGAGATTCTTTCATTAGCATCAGTGGTCCAATATGGATGCACAGGGATCCCTATTGAATCTGCAAATGGTAAACAGTACACGATACGAAACCGCGTCACCCTCGACCGGTATAGAAAATCACAAAACAAACCGTTTTGTAATAGTAGTCATTATCCTGACGAGAAACAAGAAGAGGTGAATACCGTATGAAGAACCATGAAAAATGCATCCTGATCGAAACCGAGGAAGATCTCGAGAAAATACTTCAGACTAACAATACCGGCTTTATCCTTTTCTATGCAGACTGGTGTCCTTTCTCCCAGAGGTTTTTACCGATTTTTGAGAAATGCGCAAAGGATTCAAACCATCAATGTTATCGTATGAAAATTGATGACTATCCTCATCTCTGCGATCGATATGCTGTAGATGTATATCCGACGATTGTCTTTTTTGAAAAAGGAAAAGCAGTGGAACGGCTCGACGGCATCCATGGAGTTGGACTGAATGAAAAACAGTTTCAGGATTTAATCAAGGTCTGTCACCTTCGGAAATAACAACAAAAGTAGATATCGTGTGGAAAAAAAAGAAAAGAAAAAATGGTGGTTTTTATTCGTATCCACCGATTTTTAATGACGGGTCGCCAAGCAATACCCACTGTTGAACAGATTTTGGATGACCAGCAGCAAGATCAGTCATATCAAAGGTATTCACATAACTTGTCAATGTCTGCTGATAGGCTTGCCCAAGGACATCTAATCCTTCCGCTCCATACTGTTTGAAGAACTCTATGGTGATCCATCCGTCACCACCACCAGTTGTCAGATCAATACCAGGCATCCCGTATCCTAGTCCGGTGTTCCCGATGGTCGCGATAGAACCGCCATGTGGGTTTCGGACTAATCTCCAGCTGAAAGCCTCAGGCACTAATGTCCCATAGCACCACATGTGGAGTTTCGGGAAGTTGGGTAACAGATAGATCATCCCATCAAGGAACCCATAAATCATCGAGACGTTGAACTGACTGTTATGACATCCTCCAATGACTGTGATGGGAAGCTTCTCTTCATTTCGTATGGTATCCATCGGATAGAGTGGCAGTGTAAAAAATGGCGGGTACGGACGTATCGTGGTGACTCGCAGACCATCGATGCTTCCAGAGGCGCGGTTCCCTGGCACACCCGGGTAATGGTCAGCCCAGATATTGGGGCTCCCATGACCGGAGATGAACATAAAACCAGCTCCTTCAGTCCAGGCGTCAATGACGTCTTGTTCTCCTTTGAACATGCCGTTTGATGCCCAGATTATTTCACGGTCGAACTCTTCAGGCATGTAATACAGAGCACCACCTCGACCGAGCAATGCTTGCTCACCAGTGGTGTATTCCCCTTCGTAATACATCTCTGTGTCGTTCCGCCAGTCTTCAAACACGATAGCGTCTGCATCATTTTTTATCCAGACATGGATGCTGCTGAGGTTCCCATACGGTACTGGATCATAGCTTTTTCCTCGAATCGTAAGTACCCCTGAAACATAGCTCATGTTTGCCCAGAAATAGAATTCGTTACAATATGCTTCGTTTTCCCCAGGAGTGTAAGTAAAGTCCGTGTTACCAAGGACATTCCCCTCTGAGACGGTCACGATTTCAGCCATGGGCAAACCAGGGCATCCATTGAAACGTAAGTTGTCATCATGATTGAAGGTAAGGTTGGTTTCCTTTGTTTTATCAACAGTGACATTGATCGTCTCAATCGGTCCGTATTCTGCGGCTGGGTTGCTGCTCTGAGCATAGATCGTATAGGTCCCAGTCGGGAGAGCGTTAATGTCCCATTGGAAGTTCAAATCCTCCTGGTCAAGGAAACCGTCACCGCTGATAACAGTCATTTTCTTGAACCATTCTGAGCCATAGGTTGTCGTCTCATAGGTGATAATCTTATTTACGACGGTTCTTACTTCATTCACATTGACGCATGCAAGCCGACCGAGGGCGACATCAGGATACATGTCTATACCAGTATCATTTTCAACATCGGGCATTCCCCAAGCAGCAAATATTCCGTCGCCATTAGGGTCCCAGCTAGAGAAATTTCCTCCATTCTCGTAGATATCTGAATAGTATAAATCGCTGATGACTCCAGGGTCATGCATTGTGCCTTCTGCAGTTAATGGGAATTTGGGGTTGTCATAGAGATTGGTGTATCGAACAGGGAGATGCCAGCCTTTGCTGCCCTCGTTTGTATTATCACGAGGTTTTGCAAAGACCATGTTTTTCAATCCACCGACCAACAGGACGTATTCGACGCCCCATGTCTCAATAGCGTTTTTAATAAAATATTTAATTTTCTCAGGTTTGTCAACACCGGTAAACTCATTATAGATATCTTCGGTTGTCTTCAAAACGGTGATGACGCCGTAGCTGTTTTTATGGGTAATAAGTGGTTGGAGTGCTTTTTCGAAGGATTTTGGTGCGATGATGACAAGGTTATATTCGCTTTTTAGTGGAAATGGGTTGTGGGCTGGTGCAGAATAGGTAATGGAAAGATCAGCATCGTTGGCGATATGAAGGGTTCCTGTGGTTGGTGTGTATCGGATTGGATAATAATGGATGGTGACAAACGTCACATGTTCGTTATTTTTATTCAAACCTATACCTATCGATGTTGTAAACCAAGTCTCAGGGTATGGTGTTGTCATGGCATAGACCTGTGCATCTTTTGTCGTGGTGTATGCAGCTAAGGATTGAGACTCTGCGGTGAGTGGTACCATCTGAACAGCAGGTTTTATCTCCTGGTTAATGTGCTGTGTGGTGATGTCAACTGGGGTGAGTGCGACACAGATATTGCTCGCTCCAAAAGGAAGTTCGATAGTACGAACAATTTTTGGTAATTGTGGTTGACCGGCGGTGGTCTGAAACGTCGAAGTACCAGTCAGTTCTATCAGCAGATACCCTTCGTTGTTGACAGATTCTTTTTGGATGGATGGTGTACTGATATGGTCTGAGAGAGACGATGCTATTTCTTGCTTGCCTTGTGTTCCAATAGCTCCAATTGTGGAACTTATTAGAATTCCTACAATAAACAGAATTGTTATTTTCTTCATTTTATTTATAACCCCCTATTTTAGTATTGTATATTATAGTTCTGGAGTAATTAAATATTTGGGTCCTTTTTCGATACCAGACTACGGGATATTTTCTCCTTATAAATAGAGAGTATGTCGTCTGATTTCAAATTTTTTTTACCAGGTAGATAAAACGGAAAAAGTCGTCTGTACCATTTATGGGTAACGTTACATTTTTCGATTAGTCTTTGATTTCTTTTATCGTCAGGAATTCAGCGGAATCTCCCTTGTATACTGTTGGTGCGATAGTGATTTCCACGGGTAATTCGGTTTGTGTTTTTGTAAGTAGCACAGTTCGAAACGAGTTCGTCGAACTCCCTTTCAATCGATTGAGATAGTATTTCCTTGCATCATCAAAACCCCGGGGAGCAATGAATACGAAAAAATTCTTCTGTAAAAGTTCAGTTCGTTCATAGCCAAGAAAATCAGCAAATGAGTTACTGATGTCTCTGAAAATCCCTCGCTGTATGACCGCGACGATATGGTCCATTTCACTAATGATGAGATGATTTTCGATTCGTTCCTTTAAGATGATTTTCTCTTCAGAGGAGACATTTTGTATGAGGTTTGTGTCCTTCACCGGAACGTTGTCTTTTAAATCAAGGGAGGAGGAATCAGGAGTTGGAAGCATTTTTTCACTGAGAAAGGGAGTGTTTTGTTGCTGCTGTATTTTTTTCTCTAATTTTTCGATTCGAGCTGGTTTTCTTTCAAGGTTTTCACCAAAGTTTTGAATTTTCTGAGTCATCGCGTCTGACGTTCTTTTAAAACCTGCAACATACTTTGGGGCGAGCGGGCGGGGGGGTTGTTGAGCAGGTATTGCTTTTTTTGAAAAGAGGGATAATGGCCGGGTCACAACAGGTTCAGGTTCTTTGATTGTGATTGCTACCGGTTCTTTGCGCTTGAACAGCCGTGGGGCGTCTACACCTTTTAAGACATACTGATAATCGATGAGAACAACAAGCAACAAACAGCCAAAGAGACCATAGTGAAAAGCATAGGTAAGATCCATGGGGTTGAACATCATGGTGAACCCAATGCTGGTCAGTATCAGAGCGGTTGGGAGGAAGGAGAGTAGTAAATTTCGTTTACTTGATTGAAGATGAAGTACCATATCCAAGACGATGATCAAAAGGGACAACGTTAACAGCTGTACGTTACTGAATCCAGATAGCAGATATAACGGGGTGAGTTCGAAGATGAATTGTGGATCAAAGCTGGCTTTGAAGAAGAAGATAAAGACGAACTTTACCAGAAGAAAAATTGAGAAAAATATAAAGAAACAGTTAGGAAAAAGCCATAAACGACTATGAGATTTTTTCGTAGAGTTCCTTTCTTTTTTCTTTGATCCCTGTCTTTTTAAGATAATATATCACACCACTTGTTGCACAGATGATCGCAATAAGATCAATCAGATAGGGCGGGAGGGTCAACGTGATTTGCAATCCTATCCAAGGAATCACAATCGTATTGCCACTTCGTAGTGACTCCTCACTGTTGTAATAGATGTAGGCCTCCGCCGGTGCAGATCCTGCCCGATCATTAATCACAATGCTTAGACCAGTAAAAAAAGTTTTTTGAAAAACAAAGCGTATCGCAATATCACATCGGTCATCAACTGTTTCCTGCTGATTTGATTTTTCGAAATAGCATTTTTCGTTCTCCAATAAATCCCGCTTTTTTGGTGTTTCACTGAATTCATTGATTTCCACAAAGGAATCTACACTCTTATATTGTTCGAAGAGAAACGTAGAAATCGTCGTACCATAATTATCAATGGTTACGCTGACATTGCTAATATCAGCCCAGGAGTTATAATCAGAAATATTGAGATAGACCCGAATGAAATTTCCTTGTTCTTCGACCCGAATGTACCCGTATTTTGGTGGAACGTTGATGACTCCGACACCTGCTTGACCCGCGTTTGCGGTCGTCTGGAAAATCACAGGGCAGAGAAGAACTGCCATAAACAGTATGGAAAAGGGTACAATTGCTTTCCTCATTTTTCTTCAGTTACCTCTTGCGATTTCTCAGGTACGTCACCACCATATAGATGAGTACAAGCAGAACAATACCCACGATTACAAGCTGCATTATGGAAAGAGAAAATCCGGTGTTTTCTTCAGGTGTGGACCCTGGTGGTCCGATACGAATCTGGGTAGTGTACGTTTTTGTAACACCATTCCCTGTGACTCGATAGGTAAGAATCCCTGTTGTTCCTTCGCTGAGTGCTTTGACAGTGGCTTTGATGATCCGCTCTGAGGTGTTTGTGGAAGTAAACGTCAGAGGTGATGTTGTTTCCGTGGTGCCGTCAACGAGTTTCAACATGGAGATATTTTTTCCATCTGCCAAAATCTCAAGAGTGACTGGCCCAGTCCCAGATACATATGCAGTGATATCCCTGATTTCTCCTTCATACATGTTTAATTTTTCGAGATACTGAAAAATAATCCCAGTCCCTTGTATTTCATCAATTTTGTAATTGCTATGACCAACATAGATGACCAACTGTGGCACATCGATAATAAAGGAGCTGTATAAAGTGACGGTGGCATTGGTGTCAACAAAATAGGATTGCGGGTACGAACCGTTTGCTTTGATATCGAAAGTCTTAAACCCCGGTGGCCAACTCTCTGAATGAATGGTTACATAATGGGTGATGATGTCGTCTGGTAAAAATTTTTTATTAATATCTGAAATTTCGACTTCGTTGTATGTTTCTGTATCGAAATCAACGTAAAGTGGGAGATTCCCAATATTTCCTATCTTGAAGAAATTATCGCCTTGGGCATCCATGATGGTGAAAGGGTCAACATGGAAAATGATGGAGGATGGTTTACTTAAGGAAACACCGGTTTTTGGTTTTTCTGCAACAATTCCTTCTGAATGAATGGTTGTTCCATCACGGGAGATTTCAACGGTCCAGTTTTCGTAATAATCAACGATGTTTGGCATGAAGTCTTTTATGCCGATGCAAAAACTATACACCGTGTTCGTATTTTTACATAAATCCGGTTGAATATATTCAATCCCATATCCACTGATGTCGTTCCAGACCGTTGCACTTGTTAAGTCATATTTCCATTCGTAATAATTTGTTTCGTTTTTATTTCCAGGTGAGAGTGCGATTCCTTTATAGAATCGGACCGATAGTTCATTGACGATTTGATCTACAGTGATGTTTATGTAATGCCAGACACCTGCGACAAGTACTGGTTTGTTGAAATGACTTTGTTGTTCTCCTTGTAGCATCTGTATCGAAAGAGTCGCTTCCTCTGCAGCTGAAAGAGAGGGTAATATCGTGGTCGACAAGAGTACGAGTACAAAAAAAACGAACCTATATTTTGTTGATTGTTGTCCCACTATCCACTCTCCTGTAATTCTTTGAGTCTGTGCATTGACCCATCCGTATTTCTTATCTTATTTCGTCTATTAAAGGTTTTCTTTGAAAAGAGTATTTCCCTCTGTGAATCAAACTCATAAAGAGGAAGCTGAAAAGGTTTTTTTTAAAAAAAAAAATACAGAGAAAATGAAGATAAAAAATGGAAAAAAGAGGGATGTGTTATTTTTATGTTGTCGTCAGATGATAGCGAATCGGAGCGACATAGTCTCCGGCGATTTGACCTAAGGGGATGTCACATTTATACTGGACATCATTAGTCGTTAGATCGGTTCCGTTCGCTTGTGCAAGATGATATGTCCCAGTATACCCATAGAAGTAAATCCCGCCACCGAGTACGGTGAAATTGTCAAAGCTGTTTAAGTCACCACCGCGCACCCATATTCGCTCCCGGGAGATGGTCGCTGGAAATGTTCGATGTGTAAGGTTCGTGACATCTGCGGTAAGAGAGTAGTTTCCATTTGATCGTGTGACAAGGGTTATATTACTATTTGCGGTTGCGTTTTCTCCAGGGTGACCGATGATGGTTGGCCATCCTGCACTGACGATCTCACTGTAGGAATAGATTCCAAACTCATCGGTAATCCAGATTGAAATTGGATCTGTGGTATCCTCACCGCTATCGGTGACATTGATGATAAAGTTCCAGGATTCAATATCGTCTGTTGTATTATAATTATCATCCCAGACTCCGTCGCCAGGGGCGTATCTCACCTGATAACTTGGGATAAATGAGAAGGATAGATTATGACATTCGGTATAACCTATACTCCCATAAGGATCGAATTCAACATTGTCAGCATAGGTTCCTTGGATAAATTCTCCGTTATGAGGCCACAGCATTCTCCATACAGCGGTTCCCGTGGTGTTTTGATATTGTAGATATAAATTCCAGTTACCACCCAGTGTCTGGTTATAGCTCGTCGCATCATTGCCTTGGTCGTACCAGGCGCTGATGTTGACGTACTGGATGTCATCCCATCCTTGGTCGCTACTGATATTGACGATGAATCTGTATTCCGCACTGTTGTTGACATCACTTTGTGTATTCAATCGAGACGTCCATGTTCCTGATTGATTGTACTGGAAGTCATACCAAAGGATCCTTGGTTCAAAATGAAGGACGGTGACATTTAACGTTGTTGAATTATGCCAGATGTGAGGGATATCACCAGGATCAGCGCTCCCAATCATGATGATCGGGCCAATAAGAAAGATATTGACCACCAAAGAGGTAATTATTGTTATTCCTACGAGAGTAGAAAAAAATTTTCTCTTTTGTTCCATCTCCATTTTTTTCACCTTCTTCCGTTCCATATCGAGTTACTTTACGACATGTTAACACATGTCAGGTATGCTCTTTGGTAGTTACCATATTTAAAGATTTTTTGTCAAAACGTCATACTGTAAAAGAGTCACATACGGAGAAACTCAAGAGAAAAATTGAACCGAATTAGGAAAATTCACCACCAGAAAAAAAACTAAAGAGAGACATAGAATACAGATTTCAAAATAGAAGAAAAATACTAGATAGTGTTATTCTTATGCGGTCTTGAGATGATAACTTATCGGAGCAGTATACTCTCCAGCGATCTGCCCAAGAGGGATATTACATTTATACTCAATATCACTCGTGGTAAAACTTGTTCCATCTGCTTGATTCAGATGATATGTTACTGCAGACCCATAGAAATACAGTACATCAGCAGCGGCAGTGAAATTTCTTGAGGGATCTAAATCACCACCTCGTATCCAAATAAGCTTTCGAGACATATTTGCCGTAGGATGTGTTTTATGGGTCAGGTTCTCAACATCAACCGAGAGGGAATAATTCCCGTTCGAACGCGTTACCAGGGTAATGTTCGTCTCAGCTGTTGCATTCTGACCCGGGTAGGAATAGATGCGAGGCCATCCAGCACTTACGATTTCAGTATAGGAATAAATCCCAAATTCATCCTGAATCCAAGAAACATACCCTTGTTCATTTGAAGCATAGATCCTAAAATTCCATGATTGAAGATCATTTGTTGCATTCCGAGTGGTATCCCAACTCCCATCACCAGGAGCATATCGGAACTGAAAACCTGGTACGAAAGAAAACGTAATATTACGACACTCGGTGAATCTTGGACTACCGACAGGATCATTTACCACCCTCTCCCGATATTTAAACCCAGTAATCTCGCCTCCATTAGGCCATAACATACTCCATGAAGGTGTCCCGGTGAGGTTTTCATATTGGAGGAACAAATTCATGTTCCCACCCAACGTCTGATTATAAACACTATTCGAAAGCCCTAGGTCATACCACGCTGTGATATTGATATAGGTGATATTCTTCCATCCATTATCACTACTGATATTGACAATAAATCGATATTCTGCACTATTGTTGACATCACTTTGTGTGTTCAACCTCGAGACCCAGGTTCCTGATTGGTTGTACTGAAAATCATACCAGTTAAACCTTGGTTCTCTGTAGAGAATCGTGACATTTAAGGTCGTTTCATTATTCCACTGTTCACTGATATCCCCAGGATTGGCTCTAACGTTTTTCACAATGAAGGGCTCAAGACAGAACATACCTGTGAAAAATGAAAAAACTATTGCGATGATAACGAGAACCGAATATATGTTCTGTTTTCCCATCCTTCTTGTCCTCACTCTATTGTATCGATTGTTTATCAATATGATTCTATGTTAGGGTGCAAGTCATTAATTCATTGTCTATCATATAAAACTTTGGGTCGTGAATCTTTAATATTTCATTGGAAGGAACTGATTAGCAAACAATTGAAATTACTCCTATTTTAGTTTTATCTTTGTCGCGACATGAGCCGCATATTGTCCCTGGTTTGTTCCAAAAGGGATATACACATTGAACTGAACCTGAACAACTTGGCTAGTGTTGTTTTTATGAAAAATACCTGATACGTTGATGATATCAATAGCATTATTTTCTCGAATGCCGTTAAACATCATATCAGCAGTGATATCATCATTGAGATCCGCATTTGCACAAATATATACATTATTGGCAATAGGAATAATATCACCGGAGGTAACATTGGTGAGATTTTCTTCGAAATAGATACTAATATTGAAGTTATAGTTTGAGGAATAGGTGACGTTAACGACATTGGTTGTCGCATAATAACCGGGTGGGGCTTTCACATCCACCCAGTTTTTCTCAGGTGAGATAGTAGCAAATTTATAGACACCAAACTCATCTTTCTTCCATGCTTTCAAACCATACATATCTGTAGCAGTGATGTTGAAGTTCCATGAAAACAGATCGTTGGTGGTGTTTTTGGAACTATCCCAAGTGTTATTACTACAAGCCCATCTCATTTGACTCAGGGGTTTGAAACTTATTTTGATAATTCTGGTGGTAGCATTGATAACGGTTTGGGAACAATTACTACTAATGATTTTTACTTCATCATCAGGCCAGAGGAGTTTAAAACTCGCATTTCCAGAGATATTTTCGTATTGGAGATGCATATTGAGGTTTCCACCTGCTGTGAGATTATATGAGCTGGTTTCAGTCCCCTGATCATACCATGCTTTTATTTCGATATAATCAATGTAAACCCAGCCGTATGTTGCAGTGACGTTGATTGTAAAGTAGTATTCGCTATTCACGTCAAGCAGACCCGTTGCATTGTTGAGTTTTGATCCAATGCTATTTCGTAGATCATAACTATTTATGACAGGAGCGACCGGCATGACATAATGACAGCTTGCATCAGCGGTACTTGGTTTATTCTCCTGATTCCCATTGGTGTCCATAGCCATGGAATAAAACCAATAATATCCATATCCATTTGGAAAGTTATAGTTCCAACTCCAGGGGCTGCTTGTGTCTGGATTACTGATGTTGTTCCATCGAATGTAACCTGTTTCCTCACTGCCAAAACTACTCCAAATTGGTGCTACTGCCCAGTATTTTCTCACAAAGACATTATCGACCAGCACATAATTTGCCGACGTCATACTGACTCCATGTACATGCGAAACGAGATAATCAGCGGTTGTTTTCGTAGAATCTGTCACTGAACGAGCGCTATCACCGGCGGGGGCTGATGGAGTGATTTTTGTTGAATATGTAGAAGCTGAGACATTTATTTTGACATGGTACCAGGTTGCTGTTGAAACAACAGGAAAAGAAGTTCCTATCTGGGTCCAGGTGGTAGGAGCTGAAAATTCAAAAAAACCTCCGTCTGCTGCGGAATTCTGTAAACGCCAACAGTATCCATTCGTCCAAGATAGCCCATTGGTCCTCCATCCAAACTGATGAATAATCCTTGGGGTACCAGTAAGATACACATCGTATTCGATAATTCCGTTGAGTATTTTGTAATTGGTGCGTAACCGAGTGTCTTGATAGGTTCTATTCGCAGGTATCGAGTTGTCAGGGTTATGACGGAGTGCTGGTGCAGAATTCCCCTGGCTTGTATTGATATATATCGAATCGGTGTTCCAGGAATCCATGACCCATTTACTCAATCCATTTGAAAAATCATCAAAGAAATAAAACGTATTATCCCCGTTACTTGATGTGAGAGCACTGGAATTTCCGTAGTACATCCAGATGTAGGTATCATTACGAGAATTGTTAAACCAGAATGTAGCTTGAGTGTTCGTCGTATAATTCTTCATCCAATAGTTTAACTGTGTCGTATTATCTGAATAGCTGATGAAGCGAATATCATCAAAATCACTTTGTGCATGACCATCGCAGGTGACATTTCCGCCACTGCTGTTGCCTATAATGATTTTCATGTGATATCCCCCGTTTTTTCCATTGATGGTTAATAGTTTTCTGTACGACCAACAAGGATTCCACCAGGAAGAATTCTGAGCGGAATAATAATACCATATAGTCACATTTTTCGTATCGTCACTGGCTGTTGCACTAATCGAAAACGGAGAAACTGTCACAACGTACGGTGAAATGGAATTAATCTGCGAGGATGGTTTTGACAGGTCATAACCACATTGAGTATCATACTCAGGTGATGAAGGTGCATCTTCTCCATTGCCTGCCCAATCATAGGCTCTACTATAGAATTGGTATCGGCCTTCTCCGCTGGGGAAATTGAAACTCCAGTTCCAGGGCGCGCTATCATCCCTACTAAAAGAAACCCACGCATTCCAGCTTGAGGTGTTACTGGTTCTAAATCGATAGTAAAGCGTTATATTTTTAACTCCGGTAAGTGAATCACTCGCATTCGTAACAGTAATCGTTAAGGGATTTCCAGTTGCAGTATACCAATAGGGAGTGATTTGGTCAACCTGCGAAGAAGGTTTAGCCGTCTCATACCCACAGAAGGTGTCATTATCAGTAAAATATTCGACAGCACTGACGTTATCACACGCAAGACTAAAGAACCGATAATAACCATCACCGTTTGGAAAAGTAAAAACCCATGAAATAGAATTCCACGGATCAGTATCGACACCAAAAAGAATTTGGTTAGACCAACTGTTGTTATCATTGCTGTAATAATAGTAAAGCGTAACATTCTGTAATCCACTACCATTAAAATCAGTCCCTTGACCAGTGATTGCCAGAGATGTGCTATGCCAGTATGGACTAATATCGTCCACCTCCGAATAGGGTTTCGTGGTATTGTAAGCGCATTTGGTATCATTATCAGGTGAGATAGGAGAATCTTCGTAGTTACCTGCTTTGTCAATTGCGATACTATAGAACTGATAGCACCCCTTTGCTTTTGGAAAGTTAAAAGTCCAGGACCATGGTACACTTACATCTGATGCAAAGATTTGCCATGAGCCCCATGAAGAACCGTTGTCTAATCTGTAACGATAATATAACACTAGATTTTTTAGCCCGCTGAGGGAATCGCTTGCGGATGAACAATTGATGATTACATCACGGTCGGGTTCAACAAACCAATAGGGAGTAATATTGTCCAATCGAGAGGAGGGTTTCACGGTGTCGACACCACAAAACGCATCGTAACTGGGAGTGCCTGGAGCAGCCTCAGTATTCAATTCTCCATCGATAGCTCTACTGAAAAATCGATAATATCCATCACCCTGCGGAGGGGAAAACGACCAGCTGTACGGGCTTGTTGTGTCATTGGTTCCGTATTGGTTCCATCCAGTCCAACCTGAGGCATTGTTTGCGCTATAGTTATAATACAACCCGATTTCTTTTATCCCTGTCCCATTATCTGATGCTGTGACTGAAATCTGAAACGGAGTTGTCTTCTGCCAATAGGGTGATAAAGAAGCAACTGTGGAGATGGGATATTCATTATCATATGTCCAGGTAACGTTCGCATCGGTAACGGTGGGCGTCAGATAGGTGTTACCGGTGAGATTGATTCTCCATTGCACCCAGCGTTTATCAGGAACCTGACTGATGCTTGTATACCAGGTGGCTGTAGAAAGATTTGCTTGTGTATCTGCTGCCCTGACCCAGGTGGTGACCGTGGTGCCAGATGGTGCTGTATTACCGACGCTTATGTTGTTATAATCAGGCATATTCCTGGTGGTATCATGGGCTTTTGAGAGCAGATTACCGGTGGGATAATATCCACTTTCGTTTCTCTCCACAGTCACATTAACGACATCGACATAGACATGTTCGTTATTATTGAGTCCAACAACTCTCCATCGTATCTGAAAATTGGATTTGAAGTATTGCGAATCGGTGATCTTTTGTGAATATTGAGCCCACGCATCATCTCCAAAATTATCAAGTCTTGTGATTTGATCCCAACTGCCCCCATCGTAGTAATCAAGGTAATATTCTCCGTCATCCGCAGCATCTGAATATCCCCAAAATTTAACATAGATCGCCGTCACGTTAGAAACTGCACAATTCATAGAGGGGGAGACGAGATTTCCTGAGGCTCCACCCGCACCGGTAGCCCCGTCGAAATCTGCTGAATAGGTTCCTGTGTATGATCGATCACTCTCCCGGTTCCAAACATTTCCTGCTGGATCTTCAGACCAACTCGCAGGTAACCAGCTTCCCTCGAAGCCTTCACTATTTATCCGCGAATAATTTCGAAGATAATATCGTTCTTGTAAGTGGAAAGAACCACCACTGACGTTAATGTTGGTTTTCGTCCCGTTATTGAAATCACTCGTACTTGTTTGATACCAGTTCTCTGACGCAAGATTATATGCAAAAGCAATGTCATCACCAAACTGAAACATCAACGTATGCGGTCCGGGGGTGAGAACCTTGGATATTTCATAGCAGGTTTCATTGGAGGAAAAATCAGGGATAAAAACAGAGTTGTTCGCCCAGGAATAAACAAGTGTTTTATTTCCCCTACGACATTCTAAAAATTTTAAATCATGATTCTGATCGTTGTTACTCCAGGTAGTTCCATTGATAGCGGAAATGGTGAGGTCTGCTTGTCCAACGGTTGTAAATAATACAGTCCAATTTCCATCAATAAGCGGATAACTATGGATATTAAGAATGGTAATTTGTTCAGTGTCTCCATTTTTTCCCATCAAAACAACCATCGGTGCTATAGAAGCTGATACGACTATGCACAAAACAAGCAATATCCAAAATCTCTTGAATGCATCAAATTTCATTGTTGATAAAACGTTAATACCGCCCCCTGTTTTTCTTAAAAACAACGATGTGCATCCAGTACTTGTTTCCTGCTTCAATTTGCTTTGTGGATACTGAGAGGTTTCTGATCGAAGTATTTCTTGTTTGCCAATTGGATTGTTGTCTGAGCGAAAAAATTCTCTGTTCGTATACAACGTTTTTTCTTCGTTTGAACGAAGTGTCTTTTCTTTTATGACAATATCGACGATGCGTTCGATGTTTTTTTCTACTGCCTGTAGTTTTTTTTCTTTTTCATAGCATCGTATCTGGTTTTCTAGTGGCATGTTTTTCTGTTTTATCGATGGTTGAAAGACACCCATAAGTGTTGAAAAAAACAGACAGAAATTCCCAATAACGACATTGACTGAGGCCCTGGAAGTCTCTTTGTTGTCTATCATGATTTTAATCGTCCAGCTTCCAGGCTGTGCTTTGTTTGAAATTCCGATATAAAACGAATAGGTGTTGTTTTTTGTATAACACTTTGAAGGGTCAATATAGGAAGCGTTATATCCGCTGTTATCGCTCCAGACTCCGTTATCGTATTCCCATTGGTAAAAATTCTGGGTAGAGCGGTCTTCTGGCGTTGGTTCTATTGTTCCACTGTAGGCGATAATGCAGATTTTTTCTGTTTCATTGTATAAACTGACATCAACATAATGAAAATCCCCAGCGATCAGGATGGAATTGTCTACAGACATGTGTGCGGGGGATGTGATAGTTTGAGTCAAATTCGCCTCGACACAGGAAAGACTTACTAGAAGAAATGGCAATACCACTACAACAATAACTGCTTTTCTGTCTATGCCATAGGCTCGCAACCCATCCGAAATATGCATCCAAAAAAAGAATCACTTTTCATTATTTATATCTTCCTTTCATCTATGTTTTCTTTTCAGTGGCTCAGTATAATATCTTTTTAGCACTTGTAATGCGTGTACTGTAATCCACTTGCTTGGTTTTTCTTTCTTTTCAATGTTGACCTGATATCGTCCGTTAAACGTGTTCTCGAGATTCCACCTACCGTTGGTATCTTGTTTTGAAACAAGAATATCGATAGCTTCTTGCATCCGTGGGTCCTTATATCCTAGTTTTGTTAAGATTCCCAGAATCTCTAAGACATCGGTCTGGTACATGAGGGGAAATCCAAATTTCAGCCACCCGGGTTTCGGTACACGATCCAGGTGATGACTGCTTTTGAACACATGATGTAACAAAAAGTACTCAGCTCCTTTTTCAATGGTCTTTTTCACGGCAGTGGTCTGTTTGTTTTCAGGAATCTCAGCTAACGCTTTCAATGTCTTGACCGCCCCCATATGACAGGTATGTCTGCTGAAGCATCCTGTCTTTAATCGATCGTATGGCCAGCCTTTTGGTGGTTCTGCTATCCGGTCATCGAATCGTTGGTAGGTCGTGATCCATTCAATTCCTCGTTTGACGCGAGGGTCTGTGAGGTACCCGAGACGTATCAGACTCCAAACCATATTTCCAGTTAAACAAGGGATTACTTCACTATGGCGTCCTCCGCTTTTTTTAGCACTTGAGGAATACGCAAAGCCTCCACTTTCGGAATCCTGTGAATGAGTAAGAATGAACTCGCATGCTTTTCGTATCCGGTCATCGTTTCCGTCAGCCCCGAGTTCAGCTAGAATCATGAGTTGCCAGACGGTGCCTTTGTATTTCGCGTTATAAAACCGTTCAGGTTCCGCCCAATATCCTTCGTTTGACTGTTTTTCCAAAATCGCTGGGACAACACCGGTTCGCATGATATCCTGTTTTGCTTCTTTTACCTCTGAATTCGTATCTGGTTTTTCTAACAAATCGCGCAGGGTAAAATAGCGTACTGAATGATTGTTTGTTTCCAAAAGCCATTCTATGGGATCAGCACTAAGATAAGATTTCCAGGATTCCATTTGAACATTCCTTTTGACAATTCTTTTAAATGTTTATATACTTAGACTCCTAATCGAAGATTCCCCCTTCGTTGATATGGAGGTTCAGGTTGTCGACTGCGGTCATTTTTTCGAATTTCTTTGTCAAATTTTTTGTCTCTATGATATGCATGTCTTTCACAATCACTATGTTGTTTTGGTCTCATTTATTTTGGTGATGAACTGTTTTACCTTCGCTGAGGCATCCGATGTTAACGGTTCCCCATGACCACTGAGCATCACTGTAAAATCAAGGGTTCGGAGTGTCTCAATGGATCGATAGGCTTGCCTCATGTCCCATGTGACGCTTTTTGGTGGGCCTTGGACGACTCCATCCTTACATCCCAGTGTATCACCAATGAACAGTACCTTTCGTTTGGGATCGTAAAACGCAATGCTACCGGGGGTATGACCAGGGAGATGAAACACAGTCAGACCAGCAATGGTGTCACCATTGTTGATTATTTCATCAACGAGGAATGGTTTTACTTGGAGGAATAATCCGAGCAATTTGAAAAGAATACTCATTGCTTTTTGGGGAGTCTGTCGTTTTTTTTTCCCAGCGATGATGTCAGCGTCATACGGATGGGCAGCGATAGTCGCACCAGTAATCCTATGGAGCTCCCGGGCGTTTCCGATATGGTCGATATCGCAATGTGTTAGAAGAATAGTTTTCAGATCCGTCGGAGTTTTCTGGAGGGTATCGGTGATATATCGTAGGATTTTCTTTGTTTTCCGCGGCATGCCTGTATCGATAAGTATCAGCTCAGGGCCATCGATGAGATAGCAATGAGCAGATATGCCTTCTATTACATGTATTCCTGGGACAATCTCCATGATGCTCCCCCGGGTGATTCGAGATAATCCAACTGCTATTTAAATTCATACGAATACGCTCATCAATCTGTTAAACAGTAGAGAATGAATCAAGCAGTCATGTTCATGTGTTATGGAAATTTTTAAGAACCAGTAAGGATTGTAAGAGAATAGTCTAGTTGGAGGTTTTCGTATGAACATACCAGTGAAAAATAATGTTTCATGGGTCGGGAAAATCGATTGGGATCTTCGGAAGTTCCATGGCAATGAGTTATCCACGCATCGAGGCTCAACCTATAATTCTTATCTTATCAAAGAGGAGAAAGTTGCTCTGATCGACACGGTGTGGGGTCCGTTTGCAAAGGAGTTCGTCAGAAACCTATCTTTGGAAATTGACCTGAATAAAATCGATTATGTCATCGCAAACCATGGGGAAACAGATCATAGTGGTGCGCTCCCTGAGTTGATGAGGCAGATCCCTGATACACCGGTGTATTGTACGGCAAATGGTGTGAAATCCTTGAAGGGTCAGTATCATGAGGACTGGGATTTCAAAGTCGTGAAGACCGGTGATCGGCTGAACCTTGGGAAAAAAGAACTGGTGTTCATAGAAGCGCCGATGTTGCATTGGCCTGACTCGATGTTCTGTTATCTTACTGGTGATAATATCTTGTTTAGTAATGATGCATTCGGGGAGCATCTCGCATCAGAGTCCATGTTTAATGATCTTGTGGATCAGGCGGAACTTTCTTTCGAAGCAATGAAGTATTATGCGAACATCCTCACCCCGTTCAGTGCATTGGTGGAGAAAAAAATCAAGGAAGTCCTGGCGCTGAATCTCCCTGTTGATATCATTTGTACGAGCCATGGAGTCATCTGGCGGAAGAACCCAAAACATATCATCGAAACCTACCTCAAATGGGCGAACAAATACAAAGAAAACCAAATCACCGTCATCTATGATACCATGTGGAGTGGCACGCGAGTCATGGCTGAGTATATCGCAAAAGGAATCGCCAACGCAGATAAATCCGTCACCGTCAAACTTTACAACATAGGTCATAGCGATAAAAACGATGTCATCACCGAGATTTTTAAATCCAAGGGAATCGTGTTTGGATCTCCAACGATTAACAAGGGAATCCTTACCTCAGCTGCATCCATGCTTGAAGAACTACGTGGGTTATGCTTTAAGGAGAAAAAAGCAGCAGCGTTTGGCTGCTATGGTTGGAGTGGGGAATCAGTGCAGGTCATCAATGAGCATTTGAAAGCAGCAGGATTTACTGTGGTAGACGAAGGACTCAAGACACTCTGGAACCCTGATGACACCAGCAGGAAAGCCTGTTTTGACTACGGAAAGAGCCTGGCAAAGAAATTCTAATCAGTATAAATATTAAAAAAAAAAAATTTAGGGATTATATGTAGATACATATGCAGGTGCATATACGGATTTTTAGGTACGAGCTACTGGTTTAGGATACATTTTCTAATAAAAAATTCAGAGGGTAATTATATTTAAAAAGAACAAAAATGAATTATTTTTCGTATCTACGAGGAAAAACTATTTTAACATCTTCCTCCATATAATTTTGCGTGTGAATATTTAGCAAGAAATGTTGAGGGAGGATCTATCATTTGGAAAGGAAACATTTAGTCTGTGTTATTGTTTTTTTGCTTATTGTGCCAACTGTTGTTTCAGCGGTACAGACGAATGTTGGTAATGACCAGGTTATGGAAAAACCACGAACGTTTTTAATTCGTGGTCATGTCGCTTATGCCTTCGCAGCATACTCGGAAAACTTAAGCGGGCTTGTGGAATTCGATTTAGACGACCCGGGGAATCTTACAGGGGATGGAAATTCTAGTAATCCAAACTTTTATGCTGGAGCAGATTTTGATTTCGAAGGGAATTTATACTGTGTCGATTATGCCGGAGGCATCTATCTTATTAATATCGACGATGGGACCGCGACTTTTATTGGATCTTCCATTGGCATGAACGGCCTCTGCTTTGACACCACGTCATCGACTTGGTATGGAACTAGTGCAAACTGTTTGTATATTGTTGATGTCACGTCAGGAGCAACCACGTTGGTTGGTTCTCATGGAATTACAAATACTCTCATTGACATTTCTTGTGATAATGATGGGAATATGTATGGGTACGACGTCCTGTGGAGTGGGCACAGCTCATTATATTCAATTAATAAATCCACAGGACAAGCTACTCCTATTGGTGACATGGGTTACGGATTTATCTACGCCCAGGACTCTGCGTATGACCGAGATAATGGTATCTTCTATGTTGCTGCTTATTTTAACGATGGAAATCCTTCGGCATTACTGATATGTGATACCCAAACTGCTACTTGCACAATAGTGGACAACATTCAGTACGGGGCAGAACTTGATGGCTTCGCTATACCGTTTGGGTCTCCGAATCAAAATCCATCCGCAGATTTCACATTCTATCCACTTCATCCGCCCCCTGGAGAAACGGTATTCTTTGACGCCTCATCAAGTTACGATTCGGATGGGTTCATCACCTTGTACGAATGGGATTGGGACCATGATGGAGACTATGAGGATGCATCAACAAACCCCGCTGCAACACATATATGGACATACCCAGGGAGTTATCGTGTCGTATTGCAAGTCACCGATAACGAAGGATTAACCGGGCGAAAAACAAAGACGGTCAATATACTCAATAATCCACCATCACCACCAAACATCGATGGTCCTTCCACTGGGACGGTGAACCATGTCTACATCTTTTCTCTTGGTTCAATAACGGATCCTGAGGGCGATTCTCTGTATTGTCAATGGGACTGGGGTGATGGGAACATTACCGACTGGCTAGGTCCCTATCCGTCTGGTTCCACCATTTCTAGCTCCTATGCTTGGAACAATCAGGGGGTCTATGCGATGAAAGCAAGAGTCAAAGATATCTACGGAGCAATGAGTAATTGGTCTGAATCCCATATCATTACTATCGCTCCTAATAAACCACCTGATACACCAACACTCACTGGTCCTGCGAAGGGAAAATCTAGTACAACGTACTTGTATAGCTTTGAGACGACTGATCCCGAGAATGATAGCGTTTATTATTATCTTGACTGGGGTGATGGGGCAAATACTGGTTGGCTTGGTCCATATACTCCAGGTGTACAGACGGGAGCAGCGCATAGCTGGACTCAAAACGGAACATATGTCATTAAAGTGAAAGCGAAAGATACCTGGGGTGCGGAAAGCGATTGGGGAACTCTTTCTGTGAAGATTCCCTATTCATATACAATACCAGTTTTATTATTTTTAAAATGGTTCTTCACCTATTTCCCATACGCATTTCCCCTACTAAGATGTCTGTTAGAGGGCGACTAGAATGAGGGATGAAGGAGGAAAAATAGGATGCTAAGAAAAAGCTGTGTTTTTTTCGTAGTTGTTCTTTTCATCGGAATAAATCTAATCCTTCCTCAGGGGATATGTAAGGGGACTATCGATCGACTATCGCAACAAAATGATTCTTTATCGGGGAGAGGTTATTTTTATGGATATTGCGGTTACGATCCCAGTGGTCAAAATCCTCCAGGAGTTATCACCTTTGATACACCTGACAATATCATACTCCTTGGTCCAGGCATCTGTCCAAATTTTCTTACTTGCGGGGATATCGACATTGATGGAAATTGGTATGGAATCGATTATGCCGGAGGTTTATATCTCATAGAATATGATGGAACCATGACGTTTATCGCCCCTACCATTAGCATGAATGGGCTCACCTATGATACCTTCACAAACAGCTGGTATGGATGCACAAGTTCGTCTTTGTTTAATGTCGATATTATTACGGGTGCATCCTCATTATTAGGTAATTTTGGTTCCGATTTTTTTATGGGCGATATCGCTTTTGATTATAAAAACGACTTGTATGGTGTTGCATATAATGGCGAAGAGAACATCCTCTGTACAATCGATAAGACCACCGGTGAAGTAATACAGATTGGTCCATTAGATTTAATCTGGGTGATTGATGCAGCATATGACCGAAATACCGGGATTCTGTACGTTAGTGGGATGAGAAACAACAATCCTTTGGCGCTGTTTACCTGCGATGTCGATACAGGTGAGAGTATCATCGTTAATTATTTTGAAGGCGGCATAGAAGTTGACGGTGTGGTGATTCCATATGTAGTCCCTTATCTGATAGCGGAGTTTATATGGACTCCATCAGATCCTACCCCTGGTGAGATGATCCTTTTTAATGCCTCCTTGAGCTATGATTCAGATGGTTTAATCATTCTATATGAATGGGATTGGAATGACGATGGGATTTACGAACACTCATATACTATCCCAACCACAACACAGATTTGGACGTCCTCGGGAAGCTATAACGTCACCTTACGAGTTACCGATAATTCAGGAGGGACTGCGGTAAAAACAAAGAAAGTGGATGTTTATTTTTCACCTCCTGAACCACCAATAATAATTGGTCCGACCAATGGAACAGTCAACGTTGCGTATACATTCACTATCGGTCCGATCACAGAACCTGATGGAGACTCCATGTATTGCAAATGGGACTGGGGCGATGGAAATATAACAGAGTGGCTTGGGCCTTATGCGTCGGGTCAAACTATTTTCGCATCCCACCTGTGGACAGCACCAGGTGTCTTCGAGATCAAAGCGAAACTAAAAGATACCTATGGTGCAGAAAGCAACTGGTCTGAGCAGCACACGATAACAATCGTTGAAAACCAACCACCAGACACCCCAGAGGTTCACGGCACTGCGAAGGGAAAACCCGGCGTAACGTATCTATATGCATTCAAGACAACAGATCCTGAACATGATGACATTTCCTACTTTGTCGACTGGGGTGACGGGACGAACAGCGGATGGCTGGGACCCTATGAATCTGGCGTACAGAAATCAGCATCTCATAACTGGAGTCAAAAAGGAAATTATATTGTTAAAGTTAAAGCAAAAGACATAGGGGGTGGTGAGAGCGACTGGGGGACGCTTCCTGTGAAGATACCTTACACGTATAACGTATCTGTTCGGTCGTTCTTTGAATGGGTCTTTTACCGATTCCCACATGTGTTTCCAATACTACGGTTTCTTCTTGGTGATGAGGGGACGGGTCTATGTTAAGGGAAAAAATATGATAAAAAGTGTTTTGAGAAAAATTTTGGTTTGCGGAATCATAATCCTGTTCATGGGAACAAGTTGTATTTCATCAATGGAAACGTTGACAAAAAAGAATATCATAAATAACAAACAAGAATCAAAGCTACCGTGTGATGATGAAACATCACTGGTTCAAGAAATTATACCAGTATTAAGGAAAGGATCACCACTACAAGACCCGCAAAGAGACATTAGCGATTTCTATGCATGCGCGATGGGTGTTGGAGATCCATTTTGGTTTTCTTCGGATGGGTATTTGGCTCCGAGTATCCTGCCAAACTTTCCTTCAGGTTCCGATATCGATTCCGAGGGAAACTGGTACGCGGTTGATTACGCGGGTGGTATCTACCAAATATTCTACGATGGGCACCAGGTGTTCATTGCACCAAGCATTCCGTTAAACAGCCTGACCTACGATACAACCACAGAATTGTGGTTTGGATGTGATGCGACGAATGTTTACACCATAGACATCACTACGGGTATTACCAGTATTATTGGGCCTTTAGAAACATCAAATATTATCATTGGTATCGCCTGTAATCTTGCTGGTGAGATGTACGGGTATGATGTACTCTGGACCGGTGATAGTACGCTTTTCTCCATAAACAAAGATACGGGTGAAGCCACCGCTATCGGGTCAATGGGATACGGGTTCATCTATGCACAGGATTGTGCATTTGACCGAGACAATGATATCCTCTACATCGCAGGATATTTCAACGATGGCTCTCCATCTGCATTGTTAACCTGTGACGTTACCACTGGTCAATGTACCATTGTCGGCTCTTTTGAAGGCGGAATCGAAGTCGATGCATTAACCTGGTCATATGGGGTATCGAATTGGACTTTGTATCCTTACGCGAATTTTACCTGGATACCAACAACTCCATATCAAGGAGAAACAATTTTCTTCAATGCGTCTACAAGTCACGATTACGACGGTTTCATCATCTTGTATGAATGGGATTGGAACAACGATAGTGTCTACGAGGAAGCCTCTACCATCCCAACAACAACACATCTATGGACATCACCAGGTGATTATAATGTCACCTTACGGGTCACCGATGACATGGGTTTAACTGCAACAAAATACAACATCATTGAAGTCGTGAGTAACCCCCCATCATCACCAGTAATATATGGTCCAGACAATGGATTCATAAACGTTTCCTATACATTCACCACAGATCAGATTACCGACCCTAATGGTGATTCGTTCTATTGTAAATGGAACTGGGGGGATGGGAATCTCACTGGATGGCTCGGACCGTATCCATCGGGTTCCATCATTTCTGCATCACATACCTGGACGTATGTCGGAGTCTATGAGATTCGAGCGAAAATAAAGGGAAGTGAGGGCGAGAGTAACTGGTCTGAACCACACATCATAACAATCTTTGAGAATCAACCTCCTGAAAAACCGATCATCAAGGGTCCGGTTGTTGGGAGAGTAGGAGTAGCATACAACTTCACGGTCGTTATCACAGACCCTGAGGCGGAGATGTTTTTTTTCCGAATCGATTGGGGAGATGGGGATACTACCGGATGGTTTGGTCCATATGACGCAGGTGAGGAAGTGACTTTTTCTCATGCCTGGAATCATGTAGGTACGTATTCGATTCAAGTCAAAGCGAAAGATATTTATGGTGAAGAGAGTAACTCAGATCTCTTTGTTATCCAGATTGTTGAACTGAAAAAATCTTTTCTTATCGGTGTATTTCACAACCAGAGCGAAACAGACGATCTTCGCATCATTGATACAAATTTCTTGATTATTGTTCCATCAGATTCCATTATGTATTATAGGGTATCGATTGTAATCGCCAAGAATTATCGTTTTGGAATCTTGTTATCGTCTTTGGTGGGTGGTATTTTTGAAGCCGCACTCCTCAATAAATGATTCCAATTCAACTTGAGTAATAAATAATTATAGGAGACAAAATTTAAATACATACATGGTGTTATTTTAGGATTGGGGATATTTATAATGAACAATAAAAAAATGAAAAGTTTTCTAATTTTTTTTCTTATGGCTGTGATAATCTTTTCGACTATGACTTCGTTTTCTGGTAGCAATTTTATACAAAAAAAAGAGATAGTGCCTCTGTCGAGAACGATTACTTTTGTTGAGAAATCCTCTGGTCTTCAAACCCCTGCAAAAGAAGGAGGGAATACTGAGTACGAACTTGCTGATATGAACAATGATGGAAATTTAGATGTTATCTCTGTGGGTGATCATGGGTCCCCGTTTATCAACAGTCCGCAACATGGGATCATGGTGTGGCTCGGTGACGGTGAAGGAACCTGGTCAGTGCAACAAGTCGGGGATTTCGGATATGGTGGGATTGAAGCAGGTGACCTCAACTCAGACGGGTATCTTGATGTTGTTTGGGGCATCCATCATAACTATGCAACCCCAGGTTCTGGTTTTGGTGATACGTTAATTGGTGCAGCACTCGGCGATGGGACTTGTACAAACTGGGTTCCCTGGGCAACGGGTCTTGGAACCGGTGGTGAAGATTGGGGGATGTTTGAATGTGGGCTTGCTGATTTTGATTGCAATGGTCGACTTGATCTTATTTCTCAATCCTTTGGATACGGCAATGGGTATCATGTATATGAAAATCATGGTGATGGGACATGGTCACAGGTCTGGGTGTTATCAGACGCAAATAACAATAATATGTTAGAAACCGCTGATTTTAATGCAGATGGATTTCCTGATTTTGCTGGGAATCGTGAGGGAACCCACGTCTTTTTTGGTGATGGTACATTCTATTTTACATTGACACAAACCAGTCTTCCTACTGGGCTGTGGAATGGTCTGGATTGCGGTGATATGAACAACGATGGGTGGGATGATCTTGCTGTCGGGAGCGGCTCAAGCGGGCTTCGCTGTTACATCTATGATATGGAAAATAACGACTGGGATTCAGCATCGAGTGGTCTTCCAACATCTGGTGAGTATTATCCTCAGTTTGGCGATATTGACGGTGATGGATTTCTTGATATGGTCGGGTATGTCGGTCCAACCGGGTATGTTTATCTCGGTGATGGGAACGGGAATTGGGTTCTGGACGGGACGTTTTCCACGATATCTCCTGGTTATTTTTCCGCTTTTCTTGTGGATGGGGATTTTGATCATGATGGCCGAGAAGATGTCGTCATACAAGCAGAACAAGGGAGTTGGCCGTCCTATCAAAATATTCTGAAAGCTTTTTCCCCCTGGCTTGAACCAAACGACCTTTCTGCGTTGGTACAATCACCACATGGTGGAGAAATGTTCAGAAGCGGGTCTATTCGTAATATCCGCTGGCTCTCTGCGGTACCAGCGTCTCAAGGTGAGTCTACAGTGGATATTCTGCTTTCTCGTTATGGCACTGCTGGGCCTTGGGAGCCTCTTGCGACCGATATTCCGAACAATGGTTGGTATCAATGGTTGATTGGTGCAAGTGGTTCTGACAATTGTCGGATCAAAGTGGTGGTGACCTCATCCCAATCAAGTGCCTCCGCGATATCTGAATCTGATTTTACTATCCTGGGTTTCGATGTCGATGCACATGGCCCGTACTATGGATCACCTGGGCAGGTTATTCAATTTACAGGAACTGCGGAAAATGGGAATCCCCCCTATGACTATCACTGGGATTTTGGTGATGGCAATACCTCCGTTGTTCAAAACCCAACCTATAGTTATCCCAATGAGGGGAATTACACCGTGGTCTTATCAGTCACAGACGCAGATGACCTTACTATTACTGATACGACCTGGGCGTTGATTACCGGAACGAATACTCCTCCGAACATTCCTGATGTAGAAGGGCCGTCTCGTGGGAAACCTCTGGTTCAATATATTTTTACCATCATGACAACAGATCCTGATTTGAACAACGTCTTCTATTATATTGATTGGGGGGATAACACCTCAAGTGGATGGTTTGGACCGTATGGTTCTGGTGTCGAAGCATCCAGGTCCCATAACTGGAGCCAGAAAGGAGTATACTCTGTCAAAGTGAAAGCAAAAGACACCAAGGGTGCGGAGAGCGACTGGGGAATTCTTTCTGTGAAGATTCCTTTCTCGTATGACAGTCCGGTTTTTACTTTCTTTAAATGGTTTTTCGAGCGATTCCCACAGGCATTTCCCTTCCTGAGATATCTTTTAGAATTGGTGTAATCACCATTCTTTTTATTAGTAAAGTAAAACAAGAAATAATATATATAAATATATATCTTTTTATGGAGAAAAAATCATCTCTTTAACGTCACACCACGCTGGTTCTGATACGTCCCAGACCTCTCATGATACAATGCTTTCGGTGTTTGTTCAAGATGCTCAAAGACAATCTGACAAAACCGATCACCGATTGGGATTTCCACTTGCTTATCACTGGCATTGAAACACCCAAATGTAAGCGTCCCATGAAACCCGGCATCGACTTTTCCGAAGCTTGCCATGATCCCTTTACGAGCGTAACTAGACCGGATCCATAGCTGCGATGTTATCTGAGGACCCATTTTGACGAATTCTTTTGTGCTGATCGCAAACCAGGTGAGTGCTGGGATCACTGCCACACCTTCTTTGATATGTTCATCAGTAGTACGGAGATAGACTTCATCGATAGAAAGATCATACCCATTCGGCGTCAGATTCTTCTGGATGAACGGCTCAATACCTAGTTCATTGCTCTTAAGCGCCTGCTCGATATCGACATCAGAAAGAACAGCCATAGCTACCACATCATCTTCTTATGCAATCGTAATTTTTTTAATAATGACATCCTGAACTGGTTTATCGTTCCTACCAAGCTTCACCTGAGAAATCGCATCGACAATCTCCATGCCTTCGACAACCTTCCCAAACACAGGATGGGCACTCGTATACGGTTTCTTATCAAAATCAAGATAACAGTTATCCACGACATTGATAAACCATTGGCTCCCACCAGTGTTGGGTCCACGGTTCGCCATCGCAATCGTCCCTCGAACATTGCTCAGATCTTTGTGAAATTCATCCTTAATCGAGTACCCTGGGCCACCAGTACCGGTCCCCTCAGGGCATCCACCCTGGATCATGAACTGGGGAATCACCCGATGGAAAATCAACCCATTGTAGAACCCCTGGTTCACCAGTTTTATGAAATTCCCAGTCGTAAGTGGTGCTTTATCTTCGAAGAGTTCTAGTGTAAATTTGCCTTTGTTTGTCTCAAAAATCGCTTTTCTGTTTCCCATTTCGTCTCAACTCCGGATTATGAGCCTATGATGATAATATTATTGATGACGATATCTGAATCCGGTTTACCGGTTCCATCACCACCATCAGGATGTGGCTGCGCTGCAATGGTTCGTACGACATCAAGACCTTCGATAACAACCCCAAAAGCAGCATAGTTTCCATCAAGGAACGTCTGAGCTCCATCGCAGATGAAAAACTCAGCAGCCCCTCCGACTTTTGCCCCGGTACTTGCCATGGAAATCGCACCATCCACATGCTTCACATCGCTGGTCTCAAACGGGATGTTCCCATATGGGCTGGTTTTCCGTGTCCCATTCGAGTAATAACCACCACCTTGAATCATAAAATTATCACCGATTCGATGGAAAATCACCCCATTGTAAAAACCATCATTTACCAGTTTTACAAAATTATCGACAGTCTCCGGCATTTTATCCTGGTACAATTCTACCTTAAATGTTCCGTAGTCTGTATCAAAGAGTGCGACGGGATTTCCTTCAGGGACGTTGTCGCTTTTTGGATTTAAAAGATTCTGAGATACCACGACTGCGACAACAGCGATCACAATAACGATAAGTATCAATGCGAAGTACATCCATTTTCGTGATGATTTTTTTAGTTTTTGAGATGGATTATCTACCCGCTTCCTTGGTTTCTCTATCGGACTCATTTTTCATTCCCCACTATAAGTAATTAGTATCTGGGATGCTGCATCCTCTTTTAAAAGTTTTTAAACTTGTTATTTCAACTGGATATCTGTTTCTCGAGTATTTTTTCAAGTGCTTCTTTTAGCAATAGCCGGAAAGAACAAATTACCCTGGCCTCCAAATGCAATGAAAGAAACAGCGTAAAAATGAACGTGCCTACCTTCGTCGACCAATCATGGTACATCCCCTGCGCCAATACCAGTTCATCATTTGATAAGTCAAGCTCCCTGAGAAACGAGGAAAAAAACACAAGCAGACCTTGCTGGTACTTGCACATCGCTTCGGAATCCGTAGAGTTGATGGTTCTACAATAGTCACGGACCATCTCAACGTATATGTCCTCCATGAATAACACCAGCTCCAATGCCTTATAATGAGAAGGAACTCCCTCAGGGAATACTTGAAATAATTCACCGTCGATGAACCGAACCATACCTTCTGAATCAAGGATATAATTCCCAAGGCCGATATCGGTGAACGTAACATTCTGTAGATAACCGGATCGAATCATCTTTCCTACTGATTTCCCTAAAGTTTCAAACTGCTTTTTCTGAAAACGATTGCGTTGAATCGTATTCGCAAGATGAGAATACAACGAGGATCCTACCACCTGGTTGGTACCAGGCACAGCAAGGGTGACTGCGGTGATTTCTGTCAGCACCACCTTTGTCGGGCCAAGGAACGTTGTCTCCTTCGCATTCCATGAAGAACCAACTGTAGAGAGAAACGAAATATTGTTTTCCCATAGTGACTGCGGATGCGGATGAATCAGTGATACAAAGCGACCGAGGCTCTTTTCGTACTGACGATGGCGCTTCCGAAACGTAGTGGAAAGCATCGGGAGATACGCCCAGGTGAATGAGGTGAACAGCGAGGTGAAATCCCTGGAGAAATTAAATTTTTGAAAGAGGACGCAGAGGGAACCATCCTCGAAAGAGACATCATGTCGATAGAGATACGGAAGATGGATCGGGGTATGTTCCTGTACCACTGGGTGTGAAGAAGACACTGAAGTAATCGGACCATGAAGATCGATCTGGTGTTGAAGAAAGTCAGTGAGTTGTTCCTTTGCAGGAATGTCCCAGAAAAAGGTAGCAAGCCACGGGGTATATGCAAAGGTCGTCTTCTTTTCTCGCTTGTGCATCTGATGGAGGCGCCGAATTTTTTTCCAATCAGTCTGATTCATCGCACCTCGGACGTTATACTATGGTAAACGAGTCACCCTCGGATTGTATCTTATTTTGGGCGGTATCAACCGCGACGATCCAGAACCCAATAGTCTGACCAGTAGAGAACTGACCGAGTTCAACTCCATAAACAGGAGCGTTTGATTGATTGATTAGTGGGTCTTCCTCATGGCGGTTTTGAACCGGGTAGTCACCATACCGATACATCTCATAGGATACCGTATCAGTCCCATTATAACAGTAAAGAATGATATGACGAATAGCAAATGGTCCTGTTGTGGTTACGTTTGCGTAGATAATCATGTTGCTGGTGTTGGTGGGATTCGAAGGGCTATACGAACAACTATGAATCTGGGGGCCCCAGGTATGACCACTTTCGTTCAGGACAATCCGGCGTGTTTGAGTCGTAATCAGACCGTGGGTGTCTCTTGCTGTTATAGACAGGAGATGATCACCAAGGGGGAGTCCTGTTGTATCCCAGGAGAGATTCCAGGTGGTTGTTCCCACTGCTGTTTTAGTGATGTTATTCAGAGTGATTTCGACATGGTCAACAGCGAGATTATCGGAACTCTGTCCGGAGATAGTAAGAATCCCTTGTTCAAGAATCGCGCCATCCACCGGGGTGTCAATCGAAAGAGAAGGTGGTTGTCCATCAATCAACTGAATGAATCGCTCGTCTGACATGTTTCCTCCATCCGCGATCGTGATTAGATGAGTGCCAAAGGTCACTCCCGAGGTGTCCCATGCATAGAACCATTCCCCGTTCGTAACGATAAGCTCGTTCACAGGAGGCTCATGATCAAAGGAGAGGTAGACCATATCTGTCGTCGCAATCCCGGAAACGAGAACCGTGTCTCCGATATTGGCGATGGGTGTTTCAAACAGCATGGTGTCCGGGGTGACGATCTGCACCCGGTCGCTTGTGGTCTCTATAGAAACATCCAGAGAAAAATCAATGATCTCGTGGGTTACCCGGTTATGATTTCTGAAGATGAGATACAGGTCTGTTTCTTCTATTGAACAAGTCAGGGTTGCATTGATCGCGGCACCGATACTGTCGTTAAATCTGATATAGCTAAACGCGGTTCCTTCCCGGTATCGTTGAAAATTTTCTGAATCCAGCAACAATATATCGATGTTGCCTAGAAATTCATATCTGCCGATTCCTTCGTTCGTGAAATGTTTCTGTGATTGATACCCGCTGCTGGTGAACGACAGACAAAATTGAAACACAGGCAGTTGAGTCGCCTCAGGAGTCATTTTCTGGGGTTTACGTGAGGCATCCATTAGAGTGATTCTGAATGATTTATCCTCCCCTGTTTTGAGACTGCGGAAGGTATTATGGCAGGCAAGCTGCCAGGGTTTCTTGAGGTTTCCCTCTTGGATTAAAAAAAGGTACTCCAGATTTTTCCCTAATTCAAAACTGCATCGCCCCTGAGAATCCGTATAACTCCAGGTGGTGATCGTTAGCCCGGTGATGCTATCCGGGATTTTATCAATCCTTTCATTAATCTTACCAAACAATAACGTGAAGAGTTTTCCTTTGAGAAACTCAGGGAGCTTATCCCAGAGGTTTTGTATCTTTTCTGAGAACAGGTTCTTATAAAACGTGATATCCTTCGGACCCTTGACAAGGACGATGACCCGGGCGCCGTCCACCGGCTGTCTAAACAGGTCTTTGACGGTAAAATCCACGGTGATCCGGTCTTCTTCATGGATGTAGCGTGCGGTGTCCTGCAGGATGGTGCCATCCCCGCGCCATTGGTAGATCGCTGACATGTTCTTTCCCCATCCGTACGTATAGATATCAGGCTTGTCCACCGCGCCACCGGTGTCGCTCCACCAGTTGTCGTTCTCATGCCAGCCTCGTTCATAGAACTCCCGCCAGACATGATCCTCGCCGACGTTACAGGCGGCTATTGAGGGGATGAGTGCGGCTCGTTGCGCAGCAACCGCTATCTTTTGTAGCTCTCCGCACCAGCCGTTATGTTCATGAGCGATCACCGAGGCTTGTCCTGGTCTGTCCCCGGTCGCTTGGTTGGGGACGGTTTTTCCGACCCAGTAGCTGATTGCTTCAATCGCGGTGGGATGCTGGTTGATACATACGCTCCAGAGTCGTGCCCCTGGTTGGTCATACGATTGGCAGTCCCAGAGATACTGGATTGTGGAGAGTTTTTCTTTAAGCAAGGGGTACCCTAAATCATTATGTTCAAAGAGGTAATTTCGCCACAATGGTCCGTAGACCGTGTCGATATCTTCGTTTGTTATCTTCGGATGGACGACATACCAGTAATAAATCTCAGAGGGAAGCGTAAAATATTTCTCTGTTCCGTCTTCAAGGACTCGATAGCGAATCGTGGAGGAGTAATTCCCAGTCCCGTCATCATAGTCTATGATGTCCGCATAGGAGATCCATTGATCATGCTCGTAGAGCGACTCTGCGTTTTCTTTCAAAAGCAATGCGGAAGGAACCCGCCCCATAGGGCAGCAGGCGATGGAAAACGCAATCTCATCAGTATATTTTGTAGAGGAATTCAAGAGTATGTTTGCATAGCTTTCCGGACCGCTAAGGTCATGAAATTGACTCGTCAGCCTCTGTTGAATCCATCTGGGTGATTTCGCGATAGCTGCAATCACCGTCTCAGACAATCCGTTCGTCAATGGTTCGATATCCTCTCCTTTCAATGTGAGGTTCTGTGCATCAAATCGGATGAAATAATCAGATCCGGGTGGGATTTCGATTTCCTTGGATATCTTTGATACCATGATTTGCTCAGAGGCGTGGGTGTTATGAAAGACACTCGCGGCCCCCAAGACTCCTGGGATCACCAGAGAAAATGAAACACACAAGACAACACATATTTTTACCGCTGAACCAACCTTCGTTGAAATATGGACAGCCTCCTTTAAGAAATTAATAGGATTTTCGCATATAAATAGACTTCGTTGCATTGAGAATGAATCAAGATGAAGCGACTTTTGGTTTACCTGGGAGTTTCTTATGTTCGAAGAGCGTGATGAACGCACCGATAATGCTAGGGGTGACCCAGAAGACTGTGAACCAGAACAGGGTAAAGCTAATGCAGTTTTCCGGGGATACACCATAAAGGGAGAGGAGTGCGATAAGGGCAGCATCTCGTGTTCCAAGGCCGTAGATAGAAATAGGAATGGAGGCGATGGTCGCTGCGATTGCAAGGATAAAGAACAAAGTGAGATACGGGACATGAATGTCGAACAGTTGTGCGATCAGATATAATTCAGAAAAAAAGACTAACCAGCCGACAAATGAAATCAGGAAAGGGAGGCGGAGGCTTTTAAAACTGGGGAGGTCCTCATAAAAGGTTTCAATCGGGTCATCCATATAACCTTGTATTGTCTGGAAGATCTGTGTTTTGATGAGCTTTTCGAACAGTTGTTTTGATTTCTTTTGTCTGAGGAAGAAAACAAAAACTGCGGTCACAGAAAAAAGAAAAAGAAGGCTCAGAATGAACAGATACGGGTACTGTCCTAGGAGGACCAGCCCACCTATTGAGCTTAAGATGAACAGAGTGATGAGGTCAATAGTGTTAAAGGTAATGATGTTCGAGATGCATTTGGGGAGTGGTACGTTGCTTTCCTGTCTGAGATAGAGGGCGCGAAGATAGTTCCCAATGCCGCCCGGTGTGATAAAGCCGTAGAAATATCCGATGAAATAGTTTTTCAGGGAGTAGGTGAAGCTAACATGAATATTCTGCTGTTTTAAGATTAACTGCCATTCAATGTTGAGTACAAGAAGCCAAAAAGGGATACTCAGAAAACAAAGGGCGACGTAGAGAGGGTCAATGCTGGAAAACACAGCCAGGATTTTTCCAACGTCAAATCTCCAGAGGATGTAGACGAGAATGATAATGCCCGCGACAGGGAGTAGTTTTTTCCAATCCATAGGTGGTAGTTGGGTATGAGCATGTTGGTATATGTAGACTTTGCTTCGTTAAAAAGTTGGAATTATGAATCAAAATGCAAACGAATTTTTTCTTTTTTACCGATTTTGTGTCCTCAACCTCCATTCTATAGAGGGTCTCATAAAAAAAGCATGATTGTCTCCATTGATTACCTGGATCGGTCAAGGATTTCAACAGCACTGAGTTATTCAAGGAGGCGTTCAGAAAAGATCTTGTCGTGTAATCCTTCCTTATAGAAATCATAGAAATTCCAACTTAAGCCTGGTGCAGGATTATAATCATAATTCTTTATCCAGTCTCTCATGGGACGAATGTATTGTTGTTGTACTAAGAAAATATAGGGTGGTTCTTGTATATAGATATCGAATGCGGCTGTATACGCAGCTGCTCGTACGGCAGGATCTGCTGAGTATTTTGCCTCTAATATCTTCTCGTCAACGGTGTCGTTCTGATATCCGGTGTTATAGGTATCTTGTCCGATATCAGCAGAGCCAATGAAAGGTCCGATGTAAGCATCAGGATCATTATAATCTGGCCCCCATCCGACAAACACCATATCCCAATCATCGGTTGTATATATTCGATGCAGAAGCTGTGGCCACTCTTCTGCAATAACCGATGAACGAATACCGATATCCTCAAGTGCATCTCGGAACATGACCGCCATTTTTTCCCGTTCTGAATTCCCTACATTATAGAAAAGTCGCATGGTTGTCCCATTAAACCGATAGAGCGTTCCATTTACATCATAATCTTTCAGGTATCCAGCTTCATTAAGGATGTATTCAGCCATGGTGAAGTTAAAAGCATAATAGGGCAGACCATTGTTTTGTGTATCGTAATACGGCATTCCTGTTGGTATCGCTCCAATTAATCTACTACCATATCCATCCCAAGCAGTCTCAATCGCTGTATCGTAGTCGAACGCAAAACAGAACGCTTTTCGTACCTGGCCATCTGCCAAAAACTCATTGTTACTCGCTTTCGTATTTATTGAAAGAAGTGAAACATCATAACTATCGAAGGGTTGTACAACAATTCCTTCCTCACCAATGACATCCCAGAGGGTTTCATAAGGAACATACGTAAAATCAGCAACCCCGTAGAGAAGAGCAGAAATTCTTTCTCCAAGATCGGGGATGGTTTTGAAGAACACTTTCTCAACATGGTTTCCATCCCACCCATCCCAATACATGGGATTTTTTATAAGAAGAATCTCAGAGGTATTCTCTGCACTCTTCACCATATACGGACCGGTACCCATCGGATGTTCCTTCATCCAGATGTTTGTTTCTCCTGGAACAACACCACCGTTTGCCTCCACGTAGTCTTTATCAACAATCGCAGCAACCGTACATGCTAAAAGCGCTAAAAATCCACCATACGGATGTGTAAGTGTGATTTGAATAGTATCGTCATCGAGAACTGTGGTACTATCCGTATCCATGCATTGCCCAAGAATCCAGTTCACACCAGATTCCGGTGCACCCATCAGTAACACGCGATCAAAAGAATATTTCACATCCTCTGCGGAAAAATCATTCCCGTTGGAGAATTTCACAGTATGACGTAAATGAAATGTCCATGTGAAGGAGTCATTTGAGACGGCCCAGTCTGTCGCAAGACACGGAGAAAACGTTTGTGAATCATTCCCCTGAAACGTGACCAGAGTATCATATATCTGAGAAATCAAGTCTGTAGAATCAGCATCATATGCATCTGCAGGATCCAGTGTTTTCTGATCTTCAAGTCTATAATACACGATCATATCATGATTTTTTATTTGATTACCCATACCCTTTTTCAAAAATACGAAGGGCCCAACTATAAAATAATTCTGTACAATGGAAAATTCGTTGGCAACAACGGTGACAGCCCCAAAACCAATGCCAAACACAAAACCACTCCGAATAACAATCTCATCAAAACCAGAAAGCATTGATATCGTTCCCGATGAATAACTCCCAATTTTCGCTACGTCACCAAAATCGATAGACCACGTGAGATCAGAAAGATCAATATCTCCAGTATTTCTAATGACAACTGTGACCCCAAAACCACCTTTCAAATCATCAATTTGTATACTATCCAAAACTTTAAAACCTGTTATATATGATTGAGAGTCCTCTCCCCTTTTAGCCGAAAGAGTATTTGAAAAAACACTTATCAACAATATACTAACAAGTACTATTGCTATTTTTGTCGTTGTTCTTTTCCTCCATTCAATTAATTTATATCGCCTCGCTCTATAAAAAACTTTTTAATCTTCATTTCCCTGAGAAGAAAGAAACGTATGTTCTAAAGTGAATTGTAAAATATCAATACATTTATGCGGAGTATCGAGGGAGAAAGTCTTTTAAGCGTCGTAATGCCAGAATTTTTTCTTTATCACCGATTTTTGCTTCTTCCACCCCGGTTCTGATCATTTCTGCTGACTCATCCATTGCTTTCCGGTTGACCGGGTAGGGGACCCCGTCTTTTCCACCGACCGTGAAACTAAACCGCACCGGATCTTCCCATGATGGTTTCTCATTATAAATCAGATCTGAGATTAATGCAAGAGCACGGACAGTATTCGGACCGACTCCTTTCAATGCAAGGAGCTCTTCATAATTGGTCGGATGCACATCATAGATCTCCTTCATCTTCTGCCAGTTGATGGCTCGCGGCATCGTAAGATGCGGATACGAGTGATTTTTCAAGGAAGGAGAGACCCAATCGTCCAATGTTCGTTGTTGATGATGCCGTGTGAGTGTCGCCCAATCCTGTTGTAAATGCGATGGATGATCATTTACCAGATCAACAGAAACATTCTGGGTCATGATGCTTTGTTTCGCTGTCATATCTAACACGTGTTCATGTCGATCATCACCAACGATTGCGTTGTGTGGTTCACAGATGAAACAGTTCACATCCTCCGAGAGCCAATGATACCTTCGTGCATATTTGGTGTCGCTGTTCATTCCCTGCTGGATCACCGCCCATTTCTTGTTTTCCGAGAGGATAAACACGTGATGATACAGGGTATGACCGTCTTGAATCGCACTGTTATCAACCTTTGCTGCCATCCGACTGCAATACTGGAATCGCTCAACAGTTGACGTTGAAAGATTGTATTTCTCACTAAACGTCTCGATTTCAGAAAGAGTGTTTCGAGATGCGTTTCCTTTCCCACCACAAAAAGTGATCCCAAAATCCGCCTGGTTTATCGCCTCCTTTAAAGCACCGCAGGTGACTGTTGTCGTACCCGAAGAATGCCAATCATAGCCGAGAACACAGGAGAGAGCCTGAAACCAGAAGGGATTGGACAACCGTCGTAAAAACTCATCAGACCCATACTCGTAGATAATCACCTCAGAGATTCCTTTTGAAAGCGTCACCATGCGTTTGAACAACCAGCGGGGTGCTTTTCCGCCATGGAGTGGAAGATTTGCGAAGCCTGTTTTCGGCATAGTCAATAGTAGTTAGAGCACTCGTTGCTTTTAACCTTTTTACAGAGCTCAGTGAAACTATAGAGAAAGGTTGAAACGGGAAATTATAAAAAAGAGAACTTGCTTCTCCGACCATGGGTATCAGGGGATTTTACAAAAAAAACATTAACATGAGGAAATAACATGGAAACAAGAGATTTCACGACCTACATGAGGCAATTTAATGAGCAACTGAAAAAATATTTTCCGCCAAAGGATGCTTGGACACCTGCTGATGACGCCTTATACAAACCTGATGATCTGTTCCGCATTCCGTTAAAAGACGCCAACGAGATGCAGCTGAAATCCATTAAACACACGTTTACCCACCAGTATACAAACAACAAGATCTATCAGAATTTTTGTAATGAAAGAAATTTCTCCCCAACCGATATAAAAACTCTTGATGATTTAGAAAAAATCCCACTCATTCCTCATACATTCTTTAAAGATTATCCAGTTGGACGTGATTTTGCTACGTGGCTTGGCAACATTTTCACAGGAACACTCCCACGCATTGTCATCACCCAAAAAAACCCTACCTATGACGAAGTGATAAACGCATTTAATCAAACAGGAATGACGGTAGCTTACAGTAGCGGAACAAGTGGAAGGCATACATTCATTCCACGTGATCAGCGGACGTTTCACATCTCTGAATATGCGGTAGCAAAATCAGTCATGAGCATGATTTATCCCTTGTGGGATCCAAAAATGTATGGGTATTTACTGATGCCAAATCCAAAAAAAACCAATGTGTACGCAGGAAAAGTCTGTACCATCTATTTCGATGCTATTCAGGACGTCCAAGTCGCAATTGACCGGGATATCACCACCGAACTGATTCAAATGACGATGACTGGCAAGAAAGGGATTAAAAGCACTGTGGTAAAATATTTCGTAAAACGTGAATCTGATAAGATGATCAATCGGATCATAAGCTGGTTGGATTACCATGAAAAAACAAAGGAGAAAATAGCCTTGGTCGGCGCTCCGTTTATTCTTTCGGTTGTGATGAAAAAACTGGAAAAAGAAGGGAAAAGCTTCGATTTCGGGGAACGTGGGGGCGTTGCAACCGGCGGGGGATGGAAAGCATACGAAAGCGTCCGCATTACTGTAGCAGACTTCCGCAAACAAGTCGAAAAAGTCCTAGGAATCCCTGAGAAATATTGTCTAGATATCTATGGGATGGTGGAAGGAAACGGCTGGTTGGTTCATTGCCCAGAAGGACACTATCTGCATTCACCTTACTCCTATTACAAATCACTTGTCCTCGACAACGAGAACCGACCAATGGGGTACGGCGAATGGGGACGCTACGCATTCCTAGACGCTGCCGCGTATAGCTACCCTGGATTTATCACTTCAGGAGATAAGGTTCGAATGCTGGAACATTGCCCGGTTTGTGACCGCCCTGGCCCAGTGCTTGAACCAGAGATCAAACGAGCAGCAGGCGCGGAAATCCGTGGGTGCGCTGAGGAAGTCAGACGGATGCTTTCCGCTGATCTCAGCAAGGACTAAAAGCATGTTGACCCCCTGGGAGATCAAACAAAAAGAAATGATCCCCACACGCCATATGCTCCAGATGAACATCGGGGGTGTTTTTTTCCTTTTCAAGGTGTTATTGTTGAATCTCGGCACCTTTAAGATGTTAAAGAACCCTGAAACAAAAAATGTGTATGTCCGACCAGCACCCTCCTATACACTCCCACCGTATTCCTCTGAAATGAAGAGCCACATCTCTGAAGAAAAATACCTCAGACCAACATTGTTTTGTAACTGCCAAGCACCAGAGATTATCGCTTTGGCACACCAACTGGGAGCGTACCAAAAAACAGACAGAGAGTATGCTGAGGCTGCCTTTGAATTTGCGAAAAGAAAAATAATCCTTGAACAAACCCCCTTGGACGATGTGACGAAGATTCTTCATCGAGGGACAGGGACCTGTTTACATAAAATTTCAGTATTTATCGCATTATGTCGTGCTGCTGGCCTCCCTGCTCGATACAAGTTTTTCGCCCTCACCCTCCTGGATGAATTCGTGGCACCATCTCTTGAGCATGCACCACTTATAAAACAGTGGTCTGATGCCATGGGGTATTTTTTACTCCATGGTGCAGGTGAAGTATATCTCGATGGGAAATGGATCACCGCGGACGTTGGAGCGGAACCAACGCGTCAAGCATCAACCTGGATACCCATCACAAAACTAGGGGAAGACGGCGCAGGACTCTGGTTATTCCCGATCCCGGGGTCCACCATCATCAGGGAATCCATCCCTCTTGGGCTTGGGATTCCCTCGAGAATCCTGATGAACCATCTTGTGCCGAACTCCGTTGCTGGGCTCAATATCGGGATTTTAGAACAAATTGAGAAAGGAAAAAAAATCATAGAGGAAGCCGGTGGGGAAGCAGCCTATGACGCAGAAGCACGAAGCAGGCGCAAGCAGGCATCGATAAAAAATGAGCTGTTAAAAAAACATGATAGTATCGTCTTTGAGGGTGATTAAGCGAAAAAAACCGTTCGCCACTATCTGAGCTATCTGAAATATTTTGGTCCGGGAGCGGTCGTCGCCTGTATGACGATCGGTGCAGGAGATATCGTCCTTGCACCGCGGATTGGCGCATGGGCGGTCCCCTTGTACTCTGCCCTGTGGATTATTACGTTTGCGATGATTACGAAAGGATTGACTGCCTATTTAGCTACACGGTATTCGTTATTATCCGGGGAGCATATCATGACTTTGTTTTCTCGGGTGCGGCCGTATGGATGGGTGAATATCTTTTCGCTCGTCACCGGGTTTTTGTTGCTCCCGTTTCTGATTGCCACGTTTCTGACGATTCTTGGAAACGTCATCACGGTGTTTACCGGGGTGGGGGATTTTATTATCTGGGGGGTGAGCCTTGGTCTCGCGATCGCGTTTTTCGGATTTGTCAGTTCGTATAAAATTATTGAGAAAATTCAACTCGTGTTTGTCATATTTCTTTCGTTTGGTGCAATCATCGCGGTAGCTGTGGTGCAACCGGATTGGTTCGCTATACTCAAAGCTCTATTTACTCCGCAGGTCCCCTCGGTTGCACCCTGGGTGACTGCGGAGGACATCATTGCATTTCCTGTCATGTTTCAACTCGCTGCAATCTACGGTACGATGCATGGTACCTATGCAGATTTCACCGCGTATATTTCCTGGTGGCGTTTACGTGTTCATGAAAAAAAAGTCGCGTTAAAATCAGAGATTATGACCGGGGTCAAACTTGACTTATTCATTTCTTTTGTGATTGTCGCGATTTTTATGGTCGCGTTTCTTGCAGCAGGCGTTGTTATTCTTGGGCAAAATCATTTGGTGCCAAACGGCGTTGACCTTATTTCAACGCAACAGAGCATCTATGCAGTGATCAGCCCATTTGTCGGTAATTACCTTTATCCAATCGCGATGGTCGGGGTCATCGCTGGGTCGATTTATGCAGGGATGGATGCCCTCCCCCGTATGATCAAAGCCTGGATTGACCCTCTTAGTAGCCGTGCTAAAAAAGTAAGTTTCAAGAGATTCCAAGGTTATATCGTCCTCTACCTCCTTCTTACTAGTGTCCCGCTCATGTTTATACAAAAACCGATTATTCTCATGACCATCTATCTTCTCCTCACCGGCGTGTTTGGGGTGTGGCTGCTTGGATGGGGCGCCCTCTGGGCCAACCAAAAGCAACTCCCAAAGGAACAACGACTCGGAAAAGCAAAGTTCACTCTCTTTGTCATCAGCAACATCGCAGTAACGGTGTTCATGGTGCTGATTTTTGTACTGTAATAAAAAACCTTTTTTTTAATAATCCTGTTGACGTAGTCCAGGGGTTCAAATCCCTTCCCCTACACTTTTAAACATAATAACAATTGAAATCAACAATTCTTTTATTTTGTTCAATTTTTAAATAAAAATCTTTAATAATACCCCTTATAATTATTATAATTAATAAGTGTTAATAAGTAGAGGAAAAAGTATGAATAAAAAATTTTTCGTAATACAATTCTTCATAGGAATTATCGTAGCATTAATAGCGGCTGTCATAATGATTGATGGTAGTATTTTTGGAGAGAATCATGCAGGCATTGCAACTATCCTTGGTATTATCGGAATAGGTATAATCGCCTCATCCTCTATTTGGACTATCAAAAAGTAGTTTTAAAGTTCAACAGGAGTAACGGTTTAATTTTACATGTATTTTGGGGTTCAAATCCCTTCCCCTGCACGTTTCCTCTTTCAATCGTAGATTTTCAAGAATTTTTTAATAGATATCCCAGACAAACACTTTTCTTTAAGTGCCCTGTGTTAGTGTCACAATAATTGAACGTTGTGCTTTCTTTACGATTTTACGTTCTGTTTTTTAAGAAAACCATTTGGAAAAGAATATATGCTACTTATCTTTCTGGGAAACACTTGTATGTTGAGTTTTCGAGAGATGAAAGATAGGGAATACATCCCTCATGGAACCTATCTGAAATTACTTATTGGCGGTGCTCTTTCTTTGAGTAAGGTGTTATTAAGTAACCCTGGTGAATTAAAAAAACTCCGGACGATCCAGGGTTCCGAAGAACGATATATCAGACCAAAACGACCCTATGAATTACCGCTCTTTAAGGAAGGGATGCGATGTGGCGTCACGGACGAGAAATACCTCAGACCGACACTGTATTGTAACCCATGCGCCCCTGAGGTTATAGCTCTGGCCTACGAACTTGGTGCATTTCAGAAAACAGACTATGAGTTCGCAAAAGCTGCTTTTGAATTCGTCAAAGAAAAGCTTGATTTAGAAATATGCCAGATGGACCCCGTTGAGGAGACGATACGCCGGGGTACAGGAACCTGTTTTCATTTAATCTCCGTGTTCATCGCATTGTGTCGTTGTGCTGGAATCAAGGCACGGTATAAGACGTTTGCAATGAACATGATTCAAACATGGTACGATTCTATGGTTGGGTCAGATCCATTAGTAAAAAAATGGTACGACCAAATGGGATTCTTTATGATGGAAGGAGAAGGAGAGGTACTCATTGATGGAAAATGGGTCCCTGCTCATGTTGGCCCTACCGCAGAACGGCAAGCAGCAGGCGGTGTTCCTATTACGAAGTTTGGTGAGGGTTCTCTTGGCATCTGGTTCTTTGCACTGCCTGGAACAACGATGAATATGGAATCGATCCCGTATGGGTTAGGTGCGGGTGCCAATCTTTTAAAAAGGATTGCTCCTGGATCCATGGAACGTGTCAATATCAGCATTCAGCATCAAAATAAAATGGGAAAAAAAATTATTGAAGAGGCAGGCGGGAAAGACGCCTATGATGTGATGGCACGTAAAAAACGCGCGTCGCAAGCACCAACTCTTGATTTATCAGATAAAAAAGGAATAGTGTTCGGGGAGTGAACAGCCTATGCGTTCTGATGGAGAGAAAAAGAGTACTGGTTTGAAGAATCCTCAAACCCGTCGATATATCTTGTACCTTGTCATCTTCATGGGGATGATCGCACTCATGGATCAGTACCTCTCATTCATCGAGACCACCGCGATCCCAAACATACTTCGTGAATATTCAGTGACTGATGCACAATATTCATGGTGGAAAGCACTGTATTTCATCCCAACATTCTTAATCGTCCTCCTCAACGGACTTACCGATATAATCGGCAGAAAAAAATCCCTCCTCATCCTCATATTATTGTTCGGGCTTGCGTCACTTGGAATCGTCTATGCTACCCCCTCATTCCATCTGTACATGCTATTCTTTGCAATCATTACGTTTGCGACCGTCTCAAACATGTGGGCGATTCCAATCAGCGAAGAAGCACCCGCTGAAAAACGCGCGAAATACCTCTCCATCATTTATTTCATGAGTTTGATTCCTCTTCAAGCGATTATCCCACCGTTACTCGCCCGTGCAGGGCTGAGTTGGAAATGGATGTACGGGATCATGTTCCTCTTCATGATACCGGCTCTTGTCATGTGGTTTTTCATGAAAGAAACAAAACGCTATGAAACAATAAAAGAGGAACGAAGACTTGGCAAACGAAAGAAGCATTTCTATGGTATTGGGGTTATTAATCGATGTGATTTGAAATATATCATTTTTTCAGGTATTATCTGGATGTGCTGGCTGATCGTCTCGATGTTTGTCGTCTGGGCTGGTCATTACTTCATGGACATCCATGGATATACTTTAGATCAATGGTCCATAACGTTACTAGGCAGCCTCCTGATGATGATGACCGGAGCGGTTATCGGTGGCTGGACCATGGATAGGATGGGGAGAAAAACCGGTCTTATTATCGGATGTGCAGGACTTGGATTGTTCGTCGTTCTCATAGGATTGACCCCTGTCCCGATCGCTCGTTTCATGGCGATGATCACCGGATTTTTCCTTGGGTTTTCCTATACGTGGATTATCGTGTATATCCCTGAAATTTTCCCTACGGAGCGACGAGGGAGTTGTATGGGTTGGACAACAACCACAGCACGGGTCTCGTATGTCCTGGGACCGGCACTTGCTGGAATCATGCTGACTGTTTCTCCCTCTATGCAATTATTTTGGATCCTCGGGGGACTTCTGATGATTGTGCCAATCGTTCTTGTATTCCTCTTCCACCCCTATGAAACAAAATTAAAGGAACTTGAAGAAATCGAGGAAAAACGACAATCGAGTTCCTAGAGAATTACACTTCTCTAACATTCTTTGTATATTTTCTTAGAGCGCTTCTTTAGGGTACTTCAGAAATATTTACTTTTGGTAAAAGACTTCAAAAAAGATGATATGGAAATCGGTACGGGTTGTACAACAAGTCCTTTATAACGCGAGCGACAACACTATTTGTTGAGGAACTCTTATGAAAACAATCCTGCGGAGAAAAGACAATACCAGTATTTTCTGTCCACCTGTACATCAAAAATACCCTCAATCCTATAAAACGAAAGGTATTGAATTGATGATCGCGTGTTTCATCATTGTAATCGGACTTTGTATTATCATCATCACGCAATAAACAACAGGTCAAGCCTCCTTATATAACCCCCTCTTTTTTTTCCCCTTTTTTCGAAATTTATATAAAACAGAAGTCCCTAATAGACACATAACGACAGTAAACTAAGGAACGTACGCGCATGATCAGTGTCAAAGTTTACCGGCAAGGGGATGATACTATCATCGGTGCCTGCGATGAGCATCTCCTTGGCAAGAAGTTCCGCAGAGGAAAAATCCAAATTGATGTGGCGAAACGCTTCTATGACGGAGAGCGAATTGATAGGAAAACCTTGGAAACGTTTCTACGTGAGGCAACAATCGCAAACCTCGTGGGAAAAGAGACGGTGGCATGTGCAATCGACCTAGGTCTGGTCGATCCGAATTGTATTTTGAAGATAAAAGGAGTCCCTCACGCTCAGGTTGTTCAAATGATCTGATCGTTATAATGGTTCTTTGCTTACGAGTGTGTTGATTTTTCCTCTCATGTTTTCATAGTGTGTCCCCATCCAATAATACTTGGAACATGAAGGACAGACCCAGAACTCATTTCTTGTCTGGAATACCTTCTCAGGTATCTTCTCTTTAATTACTTCTTTTTCAATAGGGTGAAGTGGGGTGTTGCACAGCGTACAACGAGTGAGGATTTTTTCCTCATCGATGGGTATTTCCTGGAGGATCTGGTGTAATTGTTCGGTGAGATCCGTCGTGTGTATCTCCAGAACAGGGACGAGTGTTTTTTTTGCTCGTATCAGCAGTTCTTTATCCCGAGAGATGAGCAGTCGTTTCTCACGCTGTGCGATCTGAAGGATAAGATCGTCGTTCATCGTCGTATCCGGGTAGACAGTATCAAATCCAAAAATACGTAGCCATTTTGCAAGCGAGCCAAGCATATGATCGCAGAGCAGTTTCATTCGAGAGGATAAAGGAGAGGAGGGATTTTGTCTTTTCTGAGAAAACCTACTTCCTTGTATTAATAGTATTTTTTGACTTCAAGCAGGTCGTGGTTCGGGTTTCCTGCGTTATCGTATGCGATGATAATGATGGTGTGTTTGTGGAAGAGGAGCGATGGTTTGGACCATGTCCAGCTATAGGGTGATTGGGTATCGACAAATTCTGGATTTACAGAATCATCTATCAGGAACTCGACTTTCGCAATCCCGGATTGTGCATCTGTTGCTTCTACCTGGATATTGATAGAACCATAGATGATGGTACTTTTTCTAAACAACCCGGAGAATAAGCGCAAGCCCCAGAGATACAATCCGTTAGTTGGTGTTTGAATCTTGACGACGGGCGGGATCGTATCTTCAGCGGTGTATGGTGCAACCAGAGGATAGCCGTCTGTGTTCATCCCATCAAGGATGATATAGGGAACATCACCGATGCCATCACCATCAGCATCAGACCCTGTGTAATCACTCCAGTAGTTACCCCCTGAGGGATAGCCGTCATCCCAGATGTTCGCTGCATCGTCATAGGCTTGATGACGGTTTGATTTGAGATTATTATGATAGATATAGTTATTGGATGCTTCAGTAATTCCAACCCCTGCGTAGAAATTATCAGCTATGTTGTTCTCAAAAATATGGATTCCTTGACATCCTGATTTTAGAGTGATGCCGTTCCATCCATTCTCCTTAATCTCATTGTACGCAATCATTGCATCTTGAACAGAATGTTTTACAATAATTCCTTGGAAGTTCTTATAGATGATAGTATTTGTAAGAGAACAATTCTTCCCGTTCACCACGATGCCGGCATTTTGTTCTTCGACGCCGCTGTGCTGAATCATGAATCCTTGAAGAGCAACATCACTGGCACAGATGGTTACCACATCACCAAGGTTCCTGCCGTCGATGATAGTCTCATGGTTGTCTTGACCAATGAGGGTTAGTGATTTGTGTAGTGAAACATGTTCCCAATACTGTCCGTTTTTCACCAGAATAACATGATCATCCATGGTATCGGGATCATTGATAGCTCCTTGAATCGTGAGGAATATTTCATCGGTATCTTCATTGACTATCGAACCATAGGGATGGATGAGCGGATAATTGTCAGCGGAGCTGTTCCCAGTCGGATATGGAAATTCTCCTATTCCGTCTTCATTTTCATCGGTTCCTGTGTAGTCATTCCAGTAATTTCCACCAGATGGATACCCATCATCCCAGGTACTGTTTGCGATGACATCAAACGCTTGATAGGTATTGTCAACAATGTTATTGTGATAGATAGTATTGTCGTATCCTTCAATCACACAGATTCCATAGTAGTTGTTTTTTTCTATGTTATTATTGAAAATCGTGTTATAGGGAGTATGAATCAAGATGCCTGCGTTGTTTGGATTACTTCCACTGTGGGTGATGGTAAATCCAGTGATCATGACTCCTTCTGCGATGATTTTAACGACGGTTCCGAAATCATTACCGGTAATAACAGTGCGCTCTTTGTCCTGACCGATAAGCTCAAGGGACTTGGGGACGACAACATTTTCTACATAGATACCATTGAAAACAGATACGATATCTCCCCCGGTCGCATGGTCAATACCGTCTTGTATAAACTGGTACGGGTAGTCCATAGTTCCGTCCCATGGTCCTGCGGTGTTATCATCGTCAACGTAGATGGTCGATCCTCGCTCTGTTGTTTGAGTTCCATTTTTTTGTATTTCATTGATTATACCTGCAGATCCCGGGATGATGAACAGGCCTGCAATAAAGATCGTAAATAGAGTTTGATAAATAGGTTTCCTATGATTTGTTTTGTTCATACGTATTCCTCCTTCTCCAACTGAATAGAAATTATATTTTTTATCTCTTATAATGTTATATTAATAGAATATTTAAATATTTGCTGGTACAGTATAAGGAGAATAGCATTAGATGTTCAAAAATCGTCCATTCTTATAGATCAATTCGTCATCTGCATAGACTTCCCCGTTTTTACGAAGGTCGCAGACCATGTCCCAATGCAAGCTGGAGATATTTTTACTGCGGGTCTCAGGGTATCCACTTCCGACTGCAAGATGGATCGTCCCACCGATCTTTTCATCAAATAAGGTGTTTTTCGTGTAGTTCTTCACCCCGTAGTTCGTCCCGAACGCGAACTCTCCTAATCGTTTTGCACCAGGGTCCATGGCAAGCATCGCATGAAGGAACTGTTCTCCTTTTGATGCGGTTGCTTTCACCACAACACCTTTCTTGAACCAGAGCTGGATGTCATTGACTTCCCGGCCGTTATACGAACCAGGGAACGAATAACTGATATGTCCTTCCGTTGATGTTTCGACTGGGCCGGTGAACACCTCACCGTCTGGGAAATTTTCTGTTCCGGAACAGTTGATCCACTCCCTACCTGCAACAGACACCTGAAGATCAGTGTCCTTCGCGATAACATGAAGGATCTTCTTTTTACTCAGGAATGTTCGTATCTTTTCCTGTTCTCTCTGAACAGTTCTCCAGTATTTGATGGGGTCTTTTGCTTGGACATGTGCAGCATTGAAAATAAAATCCTCATAGTCCGCAAGAGACATTTCAGCGTCTTGGGCAGACGCCTGGGTTGGGTACTGTGTTATACACCATCGCAGATCTTTTTTTGCGGCTCGTTCAAGAAAAATTCTCTGGATATGTTGATGGGCGATGCTACTGACCACTTGTTTTTTCGGGTCGATATTCGTCATGTTCCGTGTGTTCTCCGGGCTGATGATGGAAAGGCTGGCATCGATCTGTTCGATTTCGAATTTACTGAGAGGGGAGACATATTTGAGTTGTTGTTCTGAGGAGCAATTATAAAAAATCTCTGCAAGTCCATCGATGCCGATGTGGGTGAATGGATGTGCACCAATCTTGATTGCTTGGTGATAGACTTCTTTGATCAATGGTGCAGCGAGATGACTGCCGGAGATGACGAAGAGGTCGTTTTTCTTTAAATTTAATGAATACCGGACTAAGATAGTGGCAAGTTTCTCTAACCGTTTGTCAATCATATCGAATACCCTGTATGAGAACAAATGAAATCATAAAAGGATTTCTAGTCGGTTTTAGATTTTCTCCCAGTCTTTTAACACGGAGTCCCAGTGGTATTTTTTGATCTCAGGGATTTCATCGAGTTTCCGAATGATACGCTCGTAGCCTTTCATCAGAGTACGGGTGGAGACCTTGACGATGAAATCATATTTACCTGAGGTAACTGAGACATGTGAGACACCGCGGATATCCCAGAGTTTCTGCATGGTGTCACGTATGGGACTGCCAGGTTTCACGGTAATGAAAATATATGATTTTACGACGGTGAGTGCAAAGGAGATGATTCCCATGACGATTAAAACCATTCCGATGATTTTAATGATGAGCATGACTGGGTCTGTGGAAAATTCGGTAATAGTCCCTAATTGTAACAGGATGATTGAGAAGGGGATCGCAAAGATGATAGTTGAGGCACGTATCGCGTTATTCACACTTGCTTTTCCCATACCAAGGGAACGAATATATAGGACGTAGGAGAAGAAGGTTGTTCCCATGGTGAGGACAAGTAAGAGGAAATAGGACGGATCAATCGATGTGACAAATCCGGTGATCAGGTGATTCCCGCTGGTGAAGAGATCATAGATGAAGAGGAGGAGGGCGGTGAAGAGGCAGGAAAAAAACACATTCCAGAATCGGATATTGATCGAATCATTTGGTTTATTGTGGATTTTCATGATCTTTAATTTTCTTTGATAAATCGAGAAGACCGCCCAGGTGGGGTTCACAACGAGGAAGACGATGAAGATGGGGAATAGCTGAAATTCTCCAGTGAGGCTTATGGATGCCAGGATAGCTCCGAAGGTGACGATGACGGAGGATTGGATTTCCACCAGGGTTGGTACGTCTTTTTCGGTGATGGACTCCATGAGTAAAAGATAGAGGATGACGATCTGGGAAAACGACAAAATCACACTAGGGTCTTGGACAATGGAGATAATCGCGCAGTACCCAACGGTGTTGATTGCGTTCATCAGACCGGCGATGAGATGGTATTTCATCTCGCTTTTTTGTACGAGACGGAGTTGTTTGAAGGATGGATCTAGTATTTTTGCTCCCAGGCTTTTTCCTTTGATTTTTATCGATAGAGACAGTGTAATGAGAAGGGTGATGAGTGTTCCGATGAAAAATAATGCAAACGCAAATGCCCATGGATCGTATTTGAACGCGGGTTGGCTGCCGACGAAGCTATCGACGCCGGTGACTGCAGCTGCTATAAAAGAAGACGTGATCGCCAGGACATAAAACAGGTATTTTTTCCTAATGATCATGTTTTCGTCTCATTATTGAAGGCTGATTTCTTTTTCAATGATTTGGGTGGTTGTTTTAGTGACTCCTTCGATCATCTGGATTTTATCGGTGACAGTTAAAAGTTCTTCAAGGTTTTTGACTTGGGCTCGTATCACAATGTCGTATTCTCCTGCTATAATGGAGATTTTTGCGACATTGTCTAGCTGTCTCATTTCCTTTATCGCTTTGTCTGTTTTTCCTGGAGTCATGGTGATAAGAATATATGCACTTATCATGGTTCTTCACCCATCATTCACGCGGAATATTGACGGTTCGTATAAAGTTATCTGTATATGGTGATATTTTATTGTCAGTATAACCTCTGTTATTTTCATAAACGTTGTGGTTACTTTCTTCAAAGTGATGGAGAAATAAACTAGATTTATTTTGATTTCTAAAAAAAATAAATTCTATTTAAATGTGTTCTATGGTTTTTCGATAATGGAACGATGATTATTTGTTGGGATTGAATAGGAATTTATGAAGATATTTTACGGCAGATATGTTATTAAAGAACAAAATGATTTAAAATAATTGAATGGGAGTAAAAAAATGTCAAAAAGTAGTAAAGATCAGATGGATCAGGATGAAAAAAGGGTCCTATCTGAACTAGTGAAAAATGCGAACAAGAACATAGAAACGATCGCACAACTCTGTGGATTCTCAAAACAAAAAACATGGAGAATCATCAAACGATTAGAGGCAAAAGAGTTGATTTGGGGATATACCGCTGTTTTTAGTGAAGAGAAAATGGGGCAGAAGCATTTTATTTTAATGGTGAAAAGAACAATGAAACAACTCGAGCAAACGACAATAAATAAGATTGTTTCTAGAAAATTAGAAGATATTATCAGAGAAATTGGTATTACTATTGAAAGCAGTTCGTATGTCCATGGTGATTATGACTGGGTGATTACGTTTACCGCAAAGGACATTATACAGGCGAAAAAGTTTTCTGATTCGTTGATTTCATTTCACCCAGGTACAATCGAGAAGATACTGATTTTGGAAACGTTGATGTTTATCAAAAAGCACTATATCCTCAATCCAGAAAAGGGTAGACTGGAAGAATTCCTCTAGATATTTTTCGAACGGTTATTGGTCATTGTTGAACATCCATGGTTATTCTATGATTTCTGAACAATCATAGAAAATTGATTTAATGAAAAAAAGTGGTGATATCGATTCTAATACTAAGAATATAAAGTAATTTTATTGATATTTTCCGGTTAAAAAATTTTTTTTATGATTAATTATAACATATAATAATGTTTCATTTGTGACAGAAAAATATTTAAAGAAGACGAGCGTTTCATACATAAGGGAGAAAGGAAGATGAAACATACATTCGTAGAAAACATCATTTTAATGGAGGTGCTTTCCACCACCGACACATCATAATATCATAGTTCAAGTCTTCATATCTTGGACGATGGGTCTTTGAGAGGAGGAATAAAAAACTGAAAAAGGAAGGGACGCTGGCAGGTTATTTTTCCTTCATATTTATCCCCTTAGTATACTTCCAGGATACTGCCACTCCCCACTCTCAAAGTAATTATGAGAAAAAAAAATAAAATGGAGGCAAAGGAAGGAAAAAAATGATACAATGTGTTGAATGTGGCAAGGAACTAGGTTTCTTCGAAGGATATCGCCATCCGACAATGGGAATCCATTACCTGATCTGCCGGGAATGCTTCGACAAAGTAGAAACCAGTGTGGAACGCTGGGGACGATTTGTGCTTTGGAACTCATTTAACCCTGAAGCACCCGATCCGACCTTTATCGATAATTTTCCATTTCCCCAAGAAAATAAAGAAACACCGTACAAAAAACCGAAACATCACAAACATTTTCATTTCATGATTTTTTTAATACCCTGAAATGCTTTCTTTTTTATTGAGATGCCCACTGTCGTGTCATACGGGCTGTGAGAACAAGTTTTTTAAACAACAGCAGGGTTCAAAGACAGGATGCTACATGTCGTAATCCTTGATGGATACGTTGACGAACCAACCTGCCTTGGTGTTCCCCCGTACATAAGCCCGTACCCCCGATACATCGCTGGGGCGGTCTGGGATGCTGATTCCCATGCGAATGTCACCTATGTCACCATTGATCAGATTCGTAATGACACATCTATACTCAATACTATTGTAACATCTGATGTACTCATCGTTATCGCTGGGATGTCTGTCCCTGGGCGATACCTCTCCGGATTCCCTGTCAGCCCCTATGAACTTGTCTCTTTTCTCAATACCATATCAAAACCAGTCAAACTGCTCTGTGGCCCTGCAGCGCGGTACGGGTTTGGGATGTCTGGTGGGAAATCCGTGACAGAGACTGATGTCGTAAAAAACGTTTTTGACTTTATAGTAACTGGAGATGGGGAAATCGTTGTCTCCGAGTTAATAAAAAACAAACTGAACAGCGAAACTATTGATCCTTCTCTCTGCAGACCCAATCCACAGGCGATAAAGAATTTTGCCGTGAAAGGCGCACGAGTTGTCCTTCAGCATCCTTTTTTCCCAAAGTATCTGATCACGGAAATCGAGACGTACCGTGGATGCTCCCGAGGTATCACAGGCGGGTGCTCCTTTTGTAGCGAACCAAGCAAAGGAGCACCAAGCTTTAGGGGTGCCGATGAAATCTGTGAGGAAATTGCAGCGTTATACAACGCAGGGATCCGTCATTTCCGTATCGGAAATCAACCCTGTATTTTCTCCTACAAGGCAAAAGATGCGAGAGAAGAAGAGTTCCCACGGCCGAATCCTGCAGCACTTGAACAGTTATTTCATGGGATCCGGGCTGCGGCACCAGACGTTGGAACCCTGCACATCGACAATGCCAACCCTGGTATCATCGCGCGTTATCCAGAGGAATGCAGACGAATCGCAAAGAGCATCATACGGTATCACACCTCTGGTGATGTCGCAGCTCTTGGGGTTGAAAGTGTCGATCCTGCGGTGATCAAAAAGAACAACCTGAAAGCAACAGCGGAAGAGGTTTATGATGCAATAACGCTCCTTAATGATGTGGGTGCACAACAAGGAGCAAACGGTCTTCCTGAGCTGCTCCCCGGGCTGAACTTTGTCTTTGGTCTTGAAGGGGAGACAAAAAACACATTCGACCTTGATTACGAGTTCCTAAAAAAAATCTATGACGATACTCTTCTCCTGCGACGGATTAACCTCAGACAGGTCATCCCAATCCCAGGAACAAGAATGGCGCAGATTGGCGAGAAAAACATCAGAAAACACAAAGCAGCGTTCCAACGTTTCAAACGAAAAGTCCGCCAGACTATTGAACGACCAATGCTTATGCGTATGGTACCGCCAGGCACACTCCTCAAAGCAGTGTATGGGGAAACCTATGAAGGGAAGCTGACCTTTGCTCGACAGCTTGGAAGCTATCCGCTGCTAATCGGCATCCCCGGGGTCTATCCGCTCCATCAGTTTTATGATGTCAAAATCGTGGAGTACGGATATCGTTCATTGACTGCAGTCCCCTTTCCCCTTGATGTGAATACCGTACCTCGGGAGACATTGGAAGCATTACCCGGTGTGGGGAAGAAACGGGCGATAAGGATATTAGCGAAACGACCCTTCCATACCAAAAAAGAATTCATCAACGCCTTTGATGACCCAAGCATTGCACACGCCATCGAAGAATATGTTCAACTCAACTGACCAAAAAAAGGTATCATGATCAAAGAGGATACACATGAAAAAGAATAATCTCAAACCACTCGAAAAACAACTGGGGTATACATTTCATGATAAACAGCTTTTAACAACAGCACTTACTCATAAAACATATGCATTTGAGGCACAGGCCCCAGTGGAATATAACGAACGATTAGAATTCCTCGGCGATAGCGTCCTTAATTTTATCATCGCGGAGAAACTCTACAGAAGCAATCAATATTTTTCTGAAGGAGAACTGACGCGAAGACGAGCACTCGAGGTCAACAACAACGTTCTTGCTGATATTGCATCTCGGCTTGGCATCGGTCCATATCTATTGTTAGGAAAAGGAGAGATGAAACAAGATGGAGCAAAGAACCGTACGAACCTTGCCAACGCCTTAGAGGCATTAATCGGGGCTATCTACCTGGATTCAGATCTTGATACGATCCGTGGTTTCATCTTTAAGAAGATCTATATAAAAGAATTCCAATTTTAATGGATTACCCCTTTGGCACTTTTCATTATTTTTATTGTATAAAAAAATTTATATATTATGTTTTATTCCCGGTCTTAACATCAAGTAGTGACATGGGGAAGAAAAACCTTATTTTCCCAATTTATCCTTATCTCACCTCCCCTTTCTTCCCCATCTACATTACACAATGTCTCAAGAATATGAAAGAATAAAGATGGGAAAAAAATTGTTACTTTACCCAGCGAATGTTCGAACGACAAAACCACCGACAAACACCAGTGAGAGTGTCGCTAGATAAAACAATGTCTGATCCCAATTCTCGGTTACGACGAGTTTCATCTTCCCCTTTCTCCTACATCACCTTACAAAGAAACATTTTGTAAGAGCATTTATAGTTTTCTATTAATTTTTCGACGACTGCCGAAGATTTGAAAAAAAATAATAGAAAATCAGATTTCTTTTTGATTCATACGATCTTTGAGTCAGAGAAAGGTGAAAGGAAAGAATATAGAAAAATAACCCACACAAAACACAAGAACTCCAAAAAAAACTTATCCTCGTTATATTATATGTTGGCGAATGGACTGATGAATATTGTTTTAACAGGAGAAAAAACCATTCTTTTTCAATTGATATAAACATTCAATACCTATTGTTTTCGAAGTTATGTTTTTAAGTGCAGGGGAAGGGATTTGAACCCATGATTACCAGTTAAATTCTGAGTGAGGGATAATAATTACTCCTGTAAAAACCTTCAATTCCAGATGTTTTCTAAGGTCATTCCTGGGAT
>Ga0209285_10000002_pt1 | contig 100915 bp, 107 predicted proteins | sample PPLLak3March2015_2_FD_187249 | JGI IMG/M metagenome (GOLD analysis project Ga0209285, IMG submission 187249) | Freshwater sediment microbial communities from Prairie Pothole Lake near Jamestown, North Dakota, USA - PPLs Lake P8 Core (3) Depth... | ecosystem: Environmental > Aquatic >... | reverse complement strand
CCCAATTGTACCACCAACATCGATGATACCTGGTTATATGAGGGCTGTTTCAGCAGATGATGAAGGATCTCATTATCAGAAGATACGTATTAGCAGAGAATGGTGGTATTTCAGTGCCATATTAGGCGGGGAAAATAGTGAACTAGATGGTTGGTCTGTTGCTATCAGTTTTAACCATATGGCTCGTAGTGATTTATTTGGTACACTTAAACCAGATGTTCTTGTGGTTACATTAAATGGCCCAAATGGGGAAAAATACGGCGGTATTGTTAACAATAAAAGGAGTTTTGGTATACTATCTCAGCCGATACTTACGGCCACATCGCCCGGTGTTAGCGTAAAATATGCTGATTCGTGGGCCGAAGGTAGAGCTCCAAGCTGGCATGTAAAAGCAATAGACAATGACATTGATAAAGAACATGATATAGTCGTGGATTTAGAGTATTTTGCGCCATCTGATCCGATTTGGACTGTTGGCGAAAAAGCTTTTCTTAAATCAAGGAGCAACATAGCAAACTATGCATTCCTTGGATGTAGAGTTAATGGTACAATTACTATTGATGAAAAAGAATACAAGGTAGAAGGTACCGGTGTTCATGAACATTCTTGGTCACCAAATATTGTGACAAGAGGATCAATCGGTGGATGGGACTGGTTCCACATGAGTTTCAGCAATGGATGGAACATATACCTTGCTAACTACTACCCAACTCCACAATTTATATCAACTAGGACATCTAGGCTTAACCCGTTTAGCACCTTGTTTATAACAACCGATGACGGAGAAACACTTACATCTCTCGACAATATCGATATTAAGATTACCAAATCGGAAGAAAAAGTTTTCCTAAAACTTGTGACCATGCCATCTGAGTATAGTGTATCAGCGAAATCTCGTGCAACCCAGGTTTTGTTAAAATCAGCTAAAATAGGACTCGACCTTGATATAAAAACAGATAACTCTTATTGCAAGATTTGGAAATTTCCAACATACGTTGGTATGAAGGTTGGTATGAGTAACGTTACAGGTAAAATAACATGGTCTGATAGTGATGGCAACCAAGAAGTAACATTGAATGGTCTTGCTACTTCGTGGAGTATGAGGGCTCTACTTTAAAAAATTATTTTATTATTTCTACTTCGCCCTTGTCTGCATCTAACAAAATTGTGTCGCCGTCTTTTATTTTATCTATATCAATCTGGTCAACACATGGAATACCTGCAAGTATAACACCGGTTGCGACTATGGTTTCAGTTTCTTTGTTTATTATTCCTGCTGGTGCTACGCCGTTTTTCTTCAAACCGTAGATAACGTATGATCCCACTGTTGATCCTTTGCCGCATGGAAAAACTAGAATCTTGTCTTTTATGTTTTTTCCTTCAAGTGGATGCCCCCTTTCTATCATTTTACCTGTTTTTATGTCGAAACTACCGTAGAAACCTATTGGCTCTTTTGAAACAATAGCTACACCTTTTGTTTTTCCTGGCGATATCATTCTTCCTTTCATGTTTGCGCCTCTATTAGTTTGTTTATATCAGCAAAAACAACGTCTTGTTTGCAGAAACCTGGTAGATAGTTGGCTGCTTTACCAGAATCTACACCTGTAACCTTGTAACCCATCTCTTCTATCGGTGAAACAACCATGCATGTATCAGCAACAACGCTTCCACCTGCTTTCTCAATTATCTCAACAAAACCCATTCTTTCAGCTGCGTCTTTCATTACTCGTGACGTACAAATCCATAATGGTTTTTTAAGCCGTTTTCCTTTTAGTTTTTCCGCAAGTGTTGAAATTTCTCTAAGCGAGGCATGCGGACAACCCAGAATAACTATATCTGGTTCTTTGCCAGAGTTTAGTTTTTCGTATACCTCTTTGATTTCTTTTTTACCAACGTTTATTGTTTCTAAACCATCTTTTTTAACAAGACTTGCTTCAGGAGTTAGTCCTTCAGCATGGTAAAGTGCGACAGCACCTGATGCAGCCATTGCAGCGCCAAGAGCTTTCAGTTGGTCGGTGTTTGCATCTTTTATACCTGTGAAATATGGTATTTTGTTTTTTACTTGTTTACCAACAAAATATCCTAGTGCGCCGTAATCTGAGCTGAATTCCAACTCAGCATCAACCTTTATTTTAAAATGCGGGTGTCTATTTTCATCTAAGTGTAAATCATAGTTAGGTGTTTTACCACAGATAGCAGCGGCTAACGCAGATGGCCCTCCTTCCCTATTTGTTCTAGCGCCTATAACGGAGTTGGAAAAAGATACAGCTGAGCTCTCTGACCAAGCAATATGTTCTCTAAAACGTGGTAGATTTCCTGCTAAATATGGTGTGCATGTTGATGTTACTATTATGCCCATTTTTTTGAAAGCATCCATAATGCGAAGCTGTTTTTTAGCGAAATCTTTTGGAAAACCTAGTTTCTGCCAGTTCTCAAGGTCCATCCCAGCCGGGTTGAGAAAAGTAAGAACCTTTACTTTTGCCCCGTTTTCAGCGAGATCCTCTAAAAACTCTGTACCAGGGTCAGCAATTGATTTATATGATACACCGGCAACTTGTACAGAGCCAACCGGTATCATTTTATCTGCTTTGTAAATTTCGCCAAGGCGAACAAGCAGGCGAAACATTCTTTCCATTACTTCGCCTTGCTCGCCATCGAGAATCTTTTCTTCATCTTTTGTGAGATACATATACTCCCCCTTATGGACAGGGTTATATGCTTGTAATATTTTATTGTTTTTGTAAAAAATGAAACTTAAACAACTTCCAGAGGATTTCATTGTAGAAGAAATTCCTAATTTCAAAATATCACAAAACAAAGACAGATACCAAGTTTTTTTAATGGAAAAAAGAGAACTCGACACATTTGATGCCATTAAAATTATATCTAAAGAACTGAAAATACCTTTGCCAAAAATTGGATTTGCTGGACTGAAGGATAAACACGGCATAACAAGACAATACATCTCGATTCCCGTAGAACAACACATTGAAAATAAAGATATGAGAAACATAAAACTAGAGTTCGTTGGTTATCACAATAAAAGAATTGAAACAGGCGATCTCAAAGGAAATAAGTTTACAATAACTGTAAGAAACATACAAAAAGGTGACACGCCAGGAATATACAGCAGAGCGGAAACTATCCAGAATATAGGTGTTCCAAATTATTTCGACTCGCAGAGATTTGGAAGTGTAATACACAATGAGTTTATCGCGAAATATCTAATACAAAAAAACTATGAAAAAGCAGTAAAGATATTTCTCACAAAATACACAAAAAAAGAAAGGAAAAAAACAAAAGACGAAAAAAGAGAGATACTAGCTAATTGGAAGAATCTGGAATCTCTGAATATAAAAAACAAGTTTTTTTCAGATATTATTAGCGAATATGTAAAAACAAAAAGTTGGCTTGTAGCATATAAAAAAATACCGTCAAATCTCAGAGAAATGTTTGTAAACGCTTATCAGAGTTATATGTGGAACGAATGCGTGAAAGAATCACTTAAAAAAATTATAGGAAAAGAAAGATTGTATGATATTGATTATAATATCGGGTCTCTAGTTTTTTATAAGAAAATAATTGATGCTGAGCTTAAAAAAATCCCCGCAACGTTTCAAACAATCAGCTCATCTATAGAGTTCTTGTCAGATTTTGAAAAAGAAATAATAAAAAGTGTATTATCAAAGGAAAAAATAGGTTTAATGGATTTAGATATCAAAGAAGAAACGGGAAATTTTTTTAAAACACGCGAAAGAGATGTTATACTAAAACCAGATGAATTCAAAATATCTGAAATAGAAATTGACGAAGTTAATGATCGAGAAAACAAAAACAACTACAAAATCATCTTATCTTTCATTCTACCAAAAGGAAGTTATGCTACTATTATTACAAAACGTTTGTTTGGTCATTAAAAAATAAAAAAAAAGAAAAAGATAGATGGGTTTATTTTTGGTTTTTTATGCTGTTAGTATGTATCGCAGTATTGGGAACGCATGCGGGAATCGTTCAAACAGTCGCAGGATAAACGGACTATATGTTCTTGGTATGGAAACTGATAGTGTTGTCCAGCCGCTTTCTGCACCAATAGTATCTTTTGCTTTTGCTTTTACTGTGTATGTTCCCTTCTTTGTCCATTTGTGAGTTAGTGTTACGTCAACACCTGATGCTGATGGGGTTGTCCAACCACTGTTTGTTCCATCGCCCCAATCAACATAGTATGAAACATCGTCTCCATCTGGGTCTACTGCATTAAGTATGTAATCGTATTCAACTTTCGGTTTTCCTTTTGCAGGACCGTCAATGCTAGGTGCTCCTGGTGGGCTATTAACGCCAGCTAGAGCAGCATAATATATCTCTTTGTCAGCATCTCTGGTATCTACCCAGACTATTCCTGCTGAGTGTATATCAACCGAGTTTTCTTCTTCCGATACTGTCCCAGGGTTATCATTTATCTGTTCAGCTGTACCCCAGGTTTCTCCACCATCATCAGATATTTTCAGGAAAAGATCTCCACCATCTATGTATGCGCAGTATAACTTGTTGTCAATTACACATAGGCTCGGGTATGAGCCAGCTGCAACTGTAACTGGTGTTGACCATGTGGTGCCGTCATCAGCACTGTATACACATTTTACATTTCCACTGTCCATATAGACTATAGCAACATGGTATGCTGTATCTTCTTGGTATGCAGCGATTTCAGGGCTTGTTCCTTCTGCTACATATTCTTGATATGGTGTAAATTCGATATCTGCTTCTACAGCAGCATCTATTTTCTTCCAGACAATTTGATCCATATCAGTTGTTGCATTGTGATATTCCCAAGTAGCGTGGAACCAGTCCGGTAGCATTGCCATCGCAGGTTCTTTTGCTGGAGCCGTCCACAGATGAGATTGCGCATCAAAGAACATTGTCGCTCCCCCTGCTTCTATATTTGTTATGTAGTACAGTGGACAATCTTGTATATCATAACCTAAGTCGTTCCAGTGGTAGATGTACATGTTTGCTGGGCCACGGTTACCATTATATGGCTCAGTTGAATAGCCACAATCTTCTATAGTTGCATATGTTGGGTTTAAAGCAGGGTCGGTCCAGTAGTAGAACAACCAGGTGCTGGGATCAGTTGTAACATCTGCGATTTGATAGAAACCAACTTGTTCTGTGTCATAGTACATATCGACTCCAAAAAGTCCTTTGTAATCAGTTTCTTCAGGACCTGCTACATATGCTGTGTCAGATGCGTAAACCATGGTGGTACCGGTCAACGTTACGATATAACCATTCCAAGACATCGGATCTGTTGGCGTAGAAGAGTACCCTATCCCCATATTCCATGTTAAAGAATCCTCTTCATTGGTCCAAGTTACAACAGTATTCCCATCTGCATCTTTTGTTATACCAGGTATTATGTCATCTCCAACTGAATTAGAAATCAATATATTATCGGCTTTTGTTCTATCTGCTGGTTTTATCACTTTATAACTTTTTACTTCATTTAGAACTGCTCCATTTTGTTGCGTATCGTTAGCGATTACAGATGAACTAGGCAAAATAAAAGCTAGTGCAACGATAATCGCTACAGCTGCTTCAAAATATCTTTTTCTACTTATTTTTCGCAAAATTTCACCTCCACCAACAATTATTTAACGGATGTTAATTTATAATAATTTCGCTTACTAAATTTTTTGAGAAAGGATGCGACAATTTTCTACAAGTAGGTTAATTTCCTCTTTAGTTGCATTATCGACATGCACGCCACCGACTGCAACAATCTTTGTATTATATTTTTTACAAGCAGCTTCAGCAATTGGTTTTAGAACAATATCATCAAAATGTTTTTCCAATCTCACTGCTTGAGTTTTTTTTCCTGGCTCGCAAATAACAACGCCACCAATATGTGGTTTTTCTCCTCCACCAAGAACAAAAAGAAGGTTATCGCCAATTTTTTCTTGCTTTAACCAAACCTTATACTTGCCTCTACCCGATGTAATCATTAACATCAACTTTTTTGTATTTCACAATCTCATATTTACTTTTGTCAACATTAAAAGGTATTGTTGCATCAACACCAACCTTTGAGGTGAGTGCTTTTTTGCCTGGTTCCTGTTTTGAAGATGGATCAAGACTGCTACCGGGTGAATCGGATTTAACAACCAGGTCTTTATCCCCCTGGAAACGCGTAGCAATAGACCACTCAACGGCAGTGGGGTTATAGATGTCAACGTCCTCATCAATGATTGCAACATGTTTCATGCTCTTGTGACCGATAAACGCTGCCTCAATAGCTTTTTTACCATCATCGGGATTTTTCTTTTCAATCTGAACTATACCATGAAGCCATGAGCCGCCACCGATTGTAATCAACACGTTTTTACATTTCACAACTTTGCTGACCTCATCATAAATAGTTGGTTCTTTTGGCATACCCATTAATATCTTATGTTCCATGCGTCCCGGGATAAGCGCTTGGTACATAGCATCCTTACGATGTGTTATACAATCAACAACAAAAACAGGTTCTTGACGCTCAAAATCCCTTGTCTCAGTAAGATCGAGAAAAGGTCCTTCTTTATCTACATCCCTAGTTAACCTGCCTTCAATTACAAACTCTGATTCAGCCGGAACCTCCAGATTCTTTGTTACACACTTAACCATCTTCATAGGCTCGAGTGCATTAGCAATAGAAAACTCATCAACACCAGATGGTGGACCAAGAGAAGCAGCAATCATAACAGGAACGGAATTGCCGATGCAAACAGCCATCTCCAAATCTCCTTTAATTTTGTCATAAGTTGTCCTGGTTTGTCTACCTTTAATTAGACGGGCCGTAAACTTATTCTTACTCCTCTGCATCAACCTATGATAAGAAACATTCCTGCCAGTATCTGGATCCTTTATGGTAGCGACCGTTGCTGTTGCATAACGTCCACCATCACCAGGCAGATGATACAACAGAGGCAATTTATCTAAATCAGGATTTTTTATAACAACCTCTTGACAAGGGCCTTTATCAACAACCTTTGGAAGTTTCGGGTTACGCAGTGCATCAACCAGTTTCAGTAAAAGCTTATCTTTGGTAGTACCAAATGACTCAGCAATAATATCACGATTAGAAGTAATTCCTGCGAAAACAGGGAAACCGTAGCCTTTAACTTTTTCAAAAATAACAGGTTTCTCATCTAGAGCGTAAATAATGTTAGCGATCTCATATTTAACAGATACTTCTTTTTTTATACGAACAAGCTTATCTTCTTTCTCAAGTTTTGCAAGAAAATCACGAAGATTCATCTATATCCTCTCTCTAGAAGTAACTCCTATGACGGTTTTCAACACCTGAAAACCTTCTTTTTCGATAGCATTTGCAACTTTCTCTTGCAACTCTTTACCGGGTGTCAAAGCAATCATGTTACCACCAAGCCCCCCGCCAGTGAGTTTCGCACCAAGAGCACCGATATCTCTAGCAAGTTTAACAAGAAAATCAAGCTCTCTAGATGACACTTCAATCTGCTGTAAAAGCTTATGGTTCTCATTCATAAGCTTACCAACCTCAGTATAATCGCCCTCGTGAAAAGCTCTTTTCGCCAGATAAGCGATATTCTCAGCCCTATCAAAGATATCATCATATTTTTTCGGGTTTTTCTCTTTCCGCTCTTTAACACCCGCAACCGCAGCCGTCGTATTAGCAACCCTGCCAGTGTTGCCAATAACTATCTCAACTGGATTAGAAATGGCAATTTTCTGCATAACATTAGGCTCGGCTTTTTCAAACCATATAAGCCCACCAAAAGTCGACGCAGTGTTATCTACGCCCGATGGAGTACCATGATACCCTTTTTCGCCTTCAAACGCCACCTCGTTGATCTTCTCATCAGATAAACTAAGGTTATAATACTGTGACAATGCTCGAGCCATAGCAACACAAGACGCTGCACTAGCACCTATACCGCTTGCGGCATAAAGATCACCATCCAGCGTTATTTTGATACCATTTTTTGATAAATCAATATTCATCGCCTTAAGGATCCTATCTATTGAATCCTTCTGTTGATCAAGTTTATCTTCTTTGTATTTTGGCGTAGCATTTCTTTTGTCCTCTAAACTATACAATGGTTTATCATAAGGTTCCACACGGGCATGCGTATATTGCCCTATGGAGGAAACAATAGATGGCACACCATATACTACAAAGTGCTCATTAAATAAAATGGCTTTTCCAAAACCAATGCCCTCGCCCTTCATATGTATCACATATATTGTCCTAGGTTTTATTATTGCTGATTTTTATTGCAATACTATAATTAGTATATGTTTTTTATGATTATGCTAAAAATAGGAAAAACCAGGCTTTTAACATAAACCCCTCAATTTATGTGAAAAAACCAAATATTATAAAATTCTTTATACAACTCAATCAATATGATGTTGAATGAAATCCTACAGTGTTTTAATTGACAGCGTTCACATGCGATGTACATTAAATACGGTAAGCTCCTCTATGATTTATCGATATCTCATTGAAAATGGACACAAAATCACTCAAGATGCAAAAAAAGCAGATTTTATTATTATTAACTCATGTGGATACCACCAGGAAAAAAGAGACGCGAGTGTAAATATTTATCAAAAATATAATGCGATTAAAAACCAAGATACAAAAATAATTATGTATGGCTGCATTGTAAAGATTGACGAAGAACTTTTGAGGACTTTAGATTTATATCCAATTGGTTTTAATGATGGCAAGATTTTAGATGATTTCTTTTTTCAAAAAAAATATTTCGAAGAAATGACTGAGCGTTGTGATAGCGAAACAAGAAATATATTATGTAAGACTTCAGGCCATCTAGATTTTTCACTCCATTCTAACTTTTTTCTTTCACGATTATTTATTCCTTTTTCACGTAAAATGAAATTAAAATACAATCGTTTCATATTTGGATTAGATCACCACGATAAAATACTTGTTCAAGTAAGCAAAGGGTGTCTAGGAAATTGTTATTATTGCGCAATAAAAAAAGCAAAAGGAGATCTAAAGTCAAGGGGTATAGATGCGATTATCTCAGATATAAAAAGTATATATGACCCTTCAAAAATGTTGTTTCTAGTTGCAGATGACTGTAGTTCTTATGGACTGGACATTGGAACAAATATTTTTCTACTTTTGAAGAGAATTCATAAAGAGTTCCCTGATTTGTCAGTTCAAATAAATTACATAAGCCCAAACCTATTAGCTAAATTTTATAAAGAATATATGAGACTTTTTAGAGAATCTCCTATTTCCTATGTAACAATTCCTATGCAAAGTGGGTCAAATAAAATCATCAAAAACATGAATCGTAATTACGATGCCTTTCAAGTTGCAAAAATCATTAAAGAAATCAAGCAAATATCTCCAAATACGTTATTTGAAGGGCATTTTATTATTGGATATCCGGGTGAAAATTTTATTGATTTTCTAAAATCGGTATATATAACAAAATATTTTGACTATCCGCTTGCATTTATATACTCAGATACAAAAGGTACTAAAAGCTATATGCTGCCTAATAAGAAGGGGCGTATGGCTAAGTTTTTTAGACTTTTGATAATTTCAGCGTTCATTAATTTAGTTGTCCTTTACAGATTAGCAACCAAATAAAAATAATTTTAGTGGCCTATGATGGTACGCGATAGCAGTGCGCACCATATATTACATCTGCAATTAAAACAAAAGAAGGCAACGGATCATCTGACGCAAATATCGCATATTCTTTTTCTCCAACAAAGGAATTTATCCATTTGCGCATGGAGAAATTACCTTTTAACATGTTTTTTACTGAGGATGGGATATCATCTGGTAAAAAAATCCATTTTACATGTTCCTTATATGAAGTTGCCTTTGCCATATTTTTACCTAGTATGTCCATATATGCAATATAAGGGATGTTGCTGCCGCATCTTGCGGGTAGACCGACCTGCATCCAACATCTAGCGTTTATCTCTATTAATTTGAATTTATTGTCTCTTGGATCTTTTTTAAATTCGGCATCAATAATGCCGTGGTATCCTATTTTTTTTATAAAAGGATCAATAATTTCCTTAAGTTCAGGAACTTTTACACTTTCTATCAAGCATCCGTTGCCAAAATCGTGTGGCCATTCTCTTATTCGCCTATACATAAAAACGCCGTGTGGTACACCGGTTTTATCGTAATAAGCGTTTAATCCATGCATGCAACTTGCAGATCCAGGTATGATTTCTTGTACGATGACTTCTTGATTTTTTTTAATTGACTTTTTGTATCCTTCAGTAAGTTCTTTACTGGATTTGACTTTAAAGGATTTTGTTTTAAACTCAACTCTGAAAGTCTCAGAGTGTACAGGTTTAATTATACAAGGATATCTCACATCTTTACTAATTGATTCAAGCTGAATTTCATCAATTGGGAAAAAGGTTTTAGCATGAGGAATTTTTTGTTTTTGTAATATTTGGAAAAATTTCTTTTTGTTAAGAAGAATTTCGGCAACATCAATATCTGCCATTGGAATATGATAATATCGTTCCAATTTCTTCTTATGTTTAAGTATGGCAGTAGCTTCGATATCTCCATTTGGAAAAACCACGCCCTTGGAAGATAAAGATTCCCCTACGGCTAACAGGAATTCTATGTAATCTTTTTCGCTATTTTTTGGGTGAGGACATGCAACACCTATGCAATATTTTGAGTGGAAACCTATCTGGTTTGGATTTGAGCTCAACCAAACAACAGGAACTCCTTGCCTCCCCAGAGATCTTGTAACGCCCAAACCTGTTGTTAGATAGCGACCAAGAACAAATGCTATTGGCGCATCTATATTTTTTATGAATTTGTTGTAGTTATTGCATCTCATTATAACCATCTCTTCACCAAGATGAGTGGTTTTTACCATATTGTATATGTGGCTCCATCAAATTAAGTATTTTGCAATATTATACTTAAAAAATGAATGGTTAATCTCTAAATAGCATTATATTAATACGTAACATAAATGAAAGAAGAGCTTAGGGGCGAGTTAATAAAAAAAAGAAAAGAATTACCAAAAAATGAGGTTTTAGAAAAAAGTAAACAGATTGAAAAAGGACTTTTTGAGGTTGATGAATTCAAAAAAGCATCCACAATACTATTTTATGTTTCATATGACAACGAAGTGTACACACATGAAATGATAAAAGAATGTATTTCAGAAAAAAACATAGTTGTACCAGTTACAGACAAGCTTAGGGGAAAAATGATTCTTTCCAAGTTAGATAATTGGGGTGATCTAGCGATTGGTTCTTATAACATACTTGAACCTAAAAAAGAAAAGATAAAAGAAATATCAATCGATGATGTTGATCTTATAATTGTTCCTGGTGTAGGATTTGACGAAAGAGGTAATAGATTGGGGCATGGGAAAGGTTACTACGATAATCTACTAAAAAACTCAACGTCTTTGAAAATATCACTGGCTTTTGATTTTCAAATTGTTGAAAACATTCCAACTGAAAAACATGACATACCAGTGGATAAGATAATTACAGAAAAAAGAGTAATAGATTGTAAAAAAATCTAGGTAACGATCTCTTTCAATCTATTTGTTTCTACTGCTTTTTTTATCTCCATCGCGATTCTTTCACCATAGCTAATAGAATGTCCATAAAGATAACCTGAGTGAGGCGTAAACTGGGTCAATGGACTACCTGGAATACGCATTGAAACATCAAAAACAATCATCTCTTCTTTGCCTTTCTCGGCAGCAATAGCACCTTGTAGTGCAAACGGACCGAGTATACCTGGCGGGTATTCTTTTTTCGTGGTTTTAACAAATTTTTCCCCGAGATCAAATATTTTCTCAATGATAGATTCCTTGGTGGTAGCTGCTATGTGGCCTGTTTCAATGATTTTAGGTCTAAGATATTTTAGTACTTCTTGTTGCTCGTCTGCAGGAAGTCGGATGAGACCGTCGATATTGGTTTGTCTTCTTGTATCTGTGCCCATTATCTCAAGTTCATCATCAATGGCTGAATAAAAATAGTTGAAATTTATCTGCGCACCAATAACGTATTCTTCGATTACCGCTTTTTTAAGTGATTCCTTTGTTATTAACTTCTTTTTAATCATGTCCTCGGATTTTTTCTTATAGTCATTAAAACTTGTTGCATAGAAAAACGCTCTTTCATAACCGCGAATCGCTTCGCTTACTTTTACTATAACAAGCCTGTCGATATCCTTTGGTGATTTGAATATCTTCGGATGTCTTATGCCTGCTTTCTCAAGAAGATAATACTGGTTCTTTGGTACGTCTCTTTCCTCAAGCTTAAGCATGGAACGAGTTCCAAAGATTGGGATCATAAACTTGTTCTCAATGTCTTTGAAATCAAAGTATACCCAGAAATATCTGTTGTGAATGAAAATCGTGTTTTTCTTTCTAAGTTCTTCTTGAACAGATGGCTTAACTATGTCTGAGAATTTATCAAGAACTATTGTTTCATCAATGCACCCTCTACCGTCTTCACGTGTTTTGTAGTATTTTGTGTATGTTTTATCTCTACCTTTTTGACAAACAGCAAGTGTTCTAAAACCATGTTTTTTAGCACCACGGCATACATCAAGAGCAGAATGTCCGCCTAAAACACCGATTGTAATTTTATCTTTGTCGTAAGAATCAGCTAATTTCTGAATAACATCTCTTTTTATCATAGGGAAGCCACCCCATATACAGGGCCATTATTTGAATTTTGGCCTCTTTGAAAGATGAACAGACAATGGCATACTGTGCTGCGGGTAATCAGATGTAATTATATGGATTAAGTTGTAGAGTTCGTCTAAAGTGTATGCACGGTTTTCCTCACCAATTGTTTTAACTCTGAAACGAGGTGTAAATGTTTTGCTACTGCTTTCTTTTTCACCAACAACAACAATTAACGGAACCCATTCTTGCTCTGCATCACGTATTTTACGACTAACGCTCTCTTCTCGATCATCAATATCTGCCCTTACATGAACATAAGGTGATTTTTTGTTAAAATCTTCTATGAGCTTTTCACATGTTTTAACAAAATCACTACCAACAGGAATAAAACGTATTTGGGTTGGTGAAAGCCAAAGAGGCAACATCGGTTTTTGGCCTTTGCTCATTTTAATTGCTTCTTTTTCAAGCAAAGCATAGATTACTCGCTCAATAGCTCCTGAAGGGCTGCAATGAAGAATTAAGGGGTGTTTTGCTGTTCCGTCTTTATCTGTAAATTTAATGTCGTATCTCTCACCATTTTCTATGTCAATTTGATCTGTGCTTAATGCAGACGCTTTTTCAGACATATCAACAAAGTTAAACTCGTATTTTAAAACAAAGTAGAAAATTCTTTCATCCCACATCTCAAGTAAAACCGGTTTGCCTAGTTTTTTTACAAGATCAGTCATGAAATCCTTATTTTTTTCATAAAAATCTTTTGTTGTTCGCAAAGCCATCTCAATATCATTATTTTCAATGCCAATGTTTTTCAAAACACTAAGACATAAATCGTATCTTATTTTGAATTCATCCATAGCCATGTTTAAATCAGAAGTTAAAGCATGTACATCTGGCATTGTAAACGCTCTAAGTCGTCTCAAACCAGTAAGCTCACCTGATTGCTCTCGCCTAAAAGAATATCTTGTCAACTCATAGATTTTAAGCGGCAAATCCTTGTAACTAATTGTGGCATCGTGTGCCATTAAAAACTGCCCAAAACATGCGGCAAACCTCATGAAAAAAGTTCTCTTATCGCTTTCAATCTGGTATTGTCTTGCTGGAAATCTCTGCAAATATTTTGAGAGCGTTGGATGATCCATATCATACATTATCGGGGTTTCTACCTCAAGACCACCATATTCAATCACTCGCTGGGTTACATATTCCTCAATCAATTTTTTTATAAATCTGCCCTTGGGGTAGAATCTCATGTTACCAGCGTCAGATGCTGGCTCGTAATCTGCTATTTCCAACTTTTGCATTAATGCAACATGTGGTGGTTCACCTTTGACTGCCCTTGTTTTTTCTTTTTCGTAAAAGGCAAATTTCTTTAGGTTTTCATGTCCTTTGAAATCAAATTTACTGATATCATGCAACTTGCCATCTTCTGTTAAAATATGCCAGTAAGAACTAAGTTTTCTTTCTTTTTTCAACGACTCAGTTTCTTCACCTACGGGAATTATTTCTCTAGAAAGCTCTGAAAGTGGATGTCCTTTACAAGATATCTTAAATGATTTGTACCAACCGAAAGGTGCTCTGCGAACATTGAAATTTTTGTTTTTCAGTTCACACTCAATTTCCATTAAAATTTCCTGGGCTTTCTTTGGGTTGGCTAAATCAGAGGATAAATGAGCATATGGGTAAAGCATAATGTTTTTTACTTTAAGTTGTTCGGCTGTTTTTTCGATTTCAGCAACAGCCTGTTTAACAGCTTGACTAGATGATTTCTCATCAACTTTTTCTACAGCAGTAAAAGCAGTCAAAGCCTCCTCAAATCTATCTTTTTTAATTTTTGTTTCTTCAGGATTTTTAATTGCTTTTTCTTTAACTTCGTATTCTATATAATCGCTATGAATCAGTAATAATTTCATTGAATCAACCCTTAAAACAGATAACTGTTTTTAAAGATAATGATTAAAAAGATTATTAATGGGGGAGGCGGCGGAGGTGTAAAACACCGCTTTAGTAAAAAATTGTTGAAATTACTTGCAATCCCATCTCTCCGCCTAATTTAAGCAATATATTAGACAATATAAGAACGTTTCGGAAAAAATTCTAAAAAAAATTTCTCCTTAAACAATAGATAAGAGTTCATATGGCTTTTTTGTATGTCGCTGCATCAAGCAGTTTATCAATCTCTGATTTGTCCTTTATTTCCAACTCAACAAGCCATCCCTCAACATATGGACTTTTATTTATTGACTCAGGTGACTCCTCTAGTTTTTTGTTTACATTAACAATTTTTCCGCTTACCGGGGAATAAACCTCTGATACAGATTTCACTGATTCTACAACGCAAAGTTCTTCGCCCTTGTTAACTGTTTTGCCAACTGCTGGTAATTCAACATAAACAATATCTGTGAGCTCAGCTTGGGCATGATCAGTTATACCGATAGTTGCCCTGTTTCCCTTTATTTTCAGCCATTCATGCGTTTCAGTATACTTCAAATCATCTTTTACTTCATTTGCCATAATTTATCATCCCTCCAATAATTTACTAGGAGTTATAAACGTTTTCTAAATTCTTTTGAGACCAATCCTTTGGCACAAAAGGTGGTTTAACAACCTTGGCTTTCAAAGGTTTGTCTCTAACAACAATGTCTAAAGTGTTCCCATCTGCTCTAAGGTCATGACGGACATAACCCATTGCTATGCCTACGTTAAGACATGGCGAAAGTGTTCCGCTTGTAACGATACCAACTTTTTTTCCATCTTTTTGAATCTCACAACCGTGTCGTGGGATTCCTTTATCAACACACAATAAACAGGTCATTCTGTCAAAAGTGCCTTGTTCTTTTTGTTTGAGCAAAGCTGCTTTGCCTATGAAATCATGGTCCCAGTTTATAGTCCAACCAAGTGTAGCTTCGAGAGGGGTTTTTCCACCGTGAAACTCGTTACCGGCAAGCATAAAACATTTTTCAAGTCTTAGTGTATCACGTGCACCAAGCCCTACGGGTTTTATATCAAATTCTTTTCCAGCATCAATAATCTTATTAAATACGGTCTCTGCTTTTTTTGTTGGAGTAATTTGCAATTCAAACCCGAGTTCTCCAGTATAACCGGTATGGGAAATAATGCAGGGTACGCCTGCTACATCAATATATTGACAACCAAAAAATTTTACGGAATCAAGATCTATGTCGGTAAGCTTCTGCAATGTATCTTTTGATTTTGGACCTTGAATGGCAAGGATAACAAAATCTTTTGATACATCTTCTGCCTTTGCATTTAGTTTATGTTTTTTTGCTTGATCATTCAACCATTTAGTAACAATAATGTTCATACCGGCATTTGGGATCATCATGTATTTGTCTCCAAGATTCATAAAAATTGTGTCATCGATAATGGTCCCATCTTCCTTTAACATCTCTGTATATTGGCTTTGGTTTTCCCCAACTTTTGTTGCATCTGATACGGTAGTAAGACTAAGTAGCTTCGCAGAATCTTTTCCAGTGATCCATACATTACTCATGTGAGTAACATCAAAGATACCAACTGATTTTCTAACAGCTAGATGTTCGTCCATTATTGAAGTATATTGTATAGGCATCTCAAAACCGGCGAATTCAGTGAAACGTGCGCCTAGTTTTTTTTGCATTTCATATAACGGTGATCTGTTTACCATAATGTTTTCCCCGGGCAGGTGAATACAATAAACGTAATTTAAGATTTCTACAAAACATTTATTAGATATATATTATAACCCTGATGTCATGCAGCCAACACATATGGGGGGTGTTTACAAACAACAGGATAAGATATTCACTGAAAACCCAGATAATTGTAGGGGCCTACAGGTATACAACGAGAAACTAGTATCATATGAAGGCAGAGAGTTCCGATCCTGGAACCCACATAGAAGTAAGTTGGCAGCAGCGATTTTAAAGGGATTGAAAAACATAGAAATTAAGCCGGGTTATACTGTTTTATATCTCGGTGCTGCAACAGGTACAACTGTTAGTCATGTCTCAGATATTGTAAAAAATGGCATTGTATATGCTGTTGAGAGTTCACCGATTGCACTAAAAAAGTTGTTAGGCGTTAGCGAGAAAAGAAAAAATATCATTCCTATTCTTTCTGATGCTAATCACCCTGAGAGGTATAGCGCCATAGTATCATCTGTAGATTTAGTATATCAAGATATTTCACAGAGGAACCAGGCAGAGATTTTCATAAAAAATCTAAAAAAATATCTAAAGCCAGGTGGACAGGGAATTATAATGGTTAAGGCACGTAGCATAGATGTTTCTTCCAAGCCAAAAGAAATTTATGATGTTGTGGCTAATCAATTAAAAAAACATGGTTTTAATGTTATAGATAAAATGGATTTGTCACCATATGAAAAGGATCATGCTGTGATTTTGGTGTCTTTATAAAAATTTTTAGATTGTTATTTTTATTTCTTTTAACATCTTGTTTACAATATATCGTGGTGCTTCAAAAAGAAGATTTTTGTAAGGCGTTTGAGGTATTGATTCGGATTTGCTGGTTTCCTCTGCTTTTCGCACATGTTTTTTAATCTCATCTAAAAAAAGGTCTTTAATCTCGGCCTCGTGTTTAGCAAATAAGTTTTTTATTTCTTCTGATTTTAAAGAATCTGTAATTATTTTTTTGTTTTCTAATTTATTCAACAATGGTATAATTACACTATCGATCATCTCGCCCTTAGCTAAATCCACAAGATCATCAGCAAGCTGATAAGCAAGACCTATCTCACGGCCGTAATCAGCAAAAACCCTAAGAATATCACCAGACATATTAGCCTCAATAGCACCAGCTTTGCAAGCAGAAGAAAACAGCACAGCGGTTTTTTGTTCGATTATTTCGTTGTATGATTCGAGTGCTTTGTTTTTTGATGTTGATAAATTTTTAAAAAATTTTTTGTTAAAATCGACTTCATCTATTTCTCCGTTTACAATTTTGTCCCATGAGTCAATGTATAGTTTTGCTACGTCTTTACCGTGATCTAGTGCAATGTTAAAACCTGTTGCTAACATTTTATGTCCAGTTAACAAAGCACTTGCAATTCCTTCTTTAGCATGAAAAGATGGTTCACCACGACGTTCCAAATCATTATCGATAATATCATCATGAACAAGACTAGCACTATGAGCAAGCTCAATGCTTACAGCACCCTCAAGAGCCCTCTGATACTCATCATCAGATTCTTTACCCTGGGTACAAGTCTTAAAAGAAAGATGAGCTAAAAGAGGGCGTAAACGCTTACCGCCCTTTAAAACTTCGACGATTTTTTCATCCGGAATTATAACTTCAATTTTTTTATCTAAATTTTCTGTAGTATTTTCGATAAAAACATCTAAATTCGATGAGTATTCTTCCATTCACTCCCCCAATTTATCTTAATCCTATATTATTTGTCGCTAATAGTATATATTTTTTGTTATTTTGAATGATTTGGCCATTATATACTTCGGAGCTGCTCTTCTGAGAACCGAGAGAACAGCATAGCTATCTTAAATAGTTTACCTATCTTTTTGATGAAATCAGTGTTGTTATCTCATAATTTTGGAATGTAAAAAATGATGTTCATATTTATAAAAATTATGTTACTATGATAACAAAACCTAAGCGTTTTTGTTATTATCTTATTTTTGTAGGTACCTGGCAATTATGTATATCTCGGAGCTGCTTTTACGAGACGCAGAAGGAGAAAAACGACTAACTATCTTAAATTTTTTATTTACCTCTGAGATGAAATTACGCAAATCTTCGCCCTCAAAAACTTTGCAGATAAAGTGCCCGCCGGGTTTAAGCAGAAAACACGCTAATTTAAGTGAATGCTCGCAGAGATAAACACTTCTTGCCTGGTCAACAGAATAGTTGCCAGATATATCTGGGGACATATCAGATAAAACAACGTCAGCATTTCTGTCACCAACAACATCTCTGACCTCTTCTGCAGTAATTTCTTCTGTTAAATCACCCTGCAAAAATGTTACGCCATCAATTGGGTTTATGTAAGCTAGGTCAATACCCACTACTTTCCCTTGATAACCGACAAGCTCTTTTGCAACCTGGCTCCATCCACCTGGTGCGGCGCCAAGATCTACTACTACATCGCCTTTCTTAACTATGCTGAATTTATTTTGTATCTGTTCAAGTTTAAAAGCAGAACGGGCCCTATAGCCGACTCGTTTAGCCTCTTTGTAGTAATGTTCCTTTTTTTTCTCTGAGTACCAGCGAGTCATGTTATAGTATGATGTCTATGTCCAAACGCTCAGCTAGCTCTTTGTACCTGTTTCTTATTGTAACTTCTGTGACACCAGCTACATCTGCTACTTCTCTCTGTGTTCTGCGCTCACCACACAGGATTGATGCTATGTATATCGAGGCTGCTGCGACACCAGTTGGTCCACGACCACTAGTTAATTCTTTGTCAGCAGCGTCTTTTAGAATCTCAATAGCTTTTGATTGAACGTCTCCAGACAGCTTTAGTTCACTGCAGAACCTTGAAATGTAATCCTGTGGTGAAGTTGGCATTAGTTTAAGTCCAAGTTCTCTTGCTATGAAACGGTATGTTCTACCTATCTCTTTTCTTGAGACACGTGAAGAACCTGCAATTTCGTCAAGTGTTCTTGGAACGTTACATTGACGACATGCAGCGTACAAAGCCGCTGCTGATACACCTTCGATGCTTCTACCGCGTATTAGATTCTTAAGAACAGCTTTTCTGTAAATCATAGCCGCTGTTTCTCTAACATTTCTTGGCAATCCCATACCAGATGCCATACGGTCTAGCTCTGATAACGCAAAAGCTAGGTTACGCTCTGTTGCATCGCTAACCCTTATACGTCTTTGCCATTTCCTCAGCCTGTATAGTTGTGCTCTGTTACGTGTTGGAATAGATTTACCATAAGAGTCACGGTTTTTCCAACCAATCATTGTGCTAAGACCTTTGTCATGGATAGTGTAAGTCATTGGTGCACCGACACGCGCTCTTTTTTCACGCTGTTCACTATCAAATGCACGCCACTCTGGACCTTGGTCAATAAAATCTTCGTCAATTACAAGCCCGCAGTCTTCACAAACAAGTTCAGCTCGAGAATAGTCCTTTGTTAAATGCGTGCTACCACATTCAGGACATTGAGTAATTTCTTCAATACTTGGTTTATCTTTTTTCTTTTTAGCCGATGATGGCATCATAGGAAAATTCCCCCATAAATATTTTAAACTTTTCGATACGCTTTTAAGGCAAATAATGGAACTTATATATATAATTTTCCCAGTTTTGGGCTTTGCATAATAAAAAAATTTAAAAACCATTTTTGGATTCGATGTGCTATATACATAGTACATGGGGTATGATTTATGAACTTATCAATTCCTCCAGAACCGACAATAATAAAAAAACAATTCAACAAAGAAAAAAATAAAATCGAAATGAAAATCGAAACACTGGCATTATGGTTTGGAAACAGATTACCAAGCTATCTATGGAATGAGGGAGGCTGGGCTAAGCCACTAAAAGAAGAGGGATACAACTGGCAGAGTTTTCTAAAAATACTGGCACTTCATAAAAAAGATATGATAAAATGGTCATGGGATACTTTATCCTGGAGAGATTTTCTAATCAAAATACAGAAAACGCTCGCAGATCCGGTTTTTAAAACAATGCTGGCAGAACCTTAGGGGGGAACTAAATGACAGAATCTGAAATAGATGGTGTACCAATAGTTCTTACAGCCTCGCGTGCAGAGGCAAACGAGTACAACAACAACCCTTTTGATGCGTTTATATGCACTTTTCCAAGAAAATTATCAGGATATATACTTAGAGAGCATTTAGCAAATTTAGAGAATAATGAGGATGGAACCGCCAGATCTACCATTTACGGGTTAAGAAAAGTAGAATCGATGCTTGTTGACGAATTTGGTAAAGAAAATGTGGTCGTCTCTCACTACGATAATTTGGATAAATTCCTTGGTAAAAAAACAAAGATAGTCGGCATCTCATCAATGGATCCAATGGGTCTTGCCTATGTTTCTACAACTTATAATTCTCTCATTGGTTTTGGTGGAGAGGCGCTGAATGCCTTTGAGTTCAAAAAATTAGTTGCTCATCCAGCTATACAGAAATATAAACCAAAGGTTATAGTTGGTGGTGCTGGTTCATGGCAAATCAGTGAAGCAGGCGCACAAGAGAGTTTGGGAATTGATGTACTTTTCCAAGGGGAGGGCGAAGCAGATCTTGTTAACATTTTTAGAAAAATGATGAGGGGAGAAAAGGTTCCTTCTTATTTTGAGGCAAAAAAACCTGATCGAGAGAATGTGCCTTTGATAAAACATGCTGCATCATATGGTATGGTGGAGATAACTAGAGGTTGTGGGCGTGGTTGTCAGTTTTGTAGCCCGACAAATCGAACTAAGTATTCTTTCCCAATCGACCATATAATGAAAGAGGTTGAAACCAACATAAAAGAGGGAACAAAATCTATCTTTACTGTAACTGAGGATATCTTTCTTTACAAGTCAAAACCAGGTTTTATTCCCAATAGGGAAGAGATAGTTAAGCTTTACAAAACAATCGCTTCTTATCCTGGTGTAGAGTATATTTTGCTTTCGCATGCATCGCTTGCACCAGCGATATACGACCGGAAACTTATGGAGGAACTGTCGCCGATTTTACTTGAAAAAACCAAATGGAACCCAAAGACAAGTGCGACATACAAAAAACCGTTTGTATCAGTTGAGGTTGGGATAGAAACCGGTAGTGTTCGCCTCATGCAGAAATACATGAAAGGAAAGGCACTCCCTTACAGTGTAGACAAATGGCCTGAACTCGTAGTACAAGGCGTTGGAACTATGAATGACTATGATTGGTGGCCGCTGTGTACAATCATGACAGGACAGCCAGATGAGACCGAAGATGATGTCATAGCTACTTTGAATCTTATTGATGATCTTAGGGATCATAATGCCAAGATGTTTTACACACCTGTTTTGTTTATACCGTTGAAAGAGGCGGTTTTAGGAAACCATAGAAGAACTAAGCTTAAGAACCTCACAGAGTTGCAATGGGAGATACTGGCTAGATGTTGGAGGAACAACATTGATTTCTGGGCGCCAGATATGCAGAAGATTATTGGGCCTGGTTTCTTCTTTACTCATTGGTTATACGCCAGATGGAAACATGGTAAAAAGGCAACCGCACCTATGATGCATCTAGCAGGCTTTCCAGTCGCTGGTAAAATCGATAGAAAATGCAACCCAGAATATTGCCAACAAAACAGTAGTTTTAAAGAGATTTTTGAGCAAATAAAAGAAAGGTTTTAAGCTAAGCAAATAAACCAGTGATTCTATCAGTTTTTTAGAAAAGCCTTGTATGCCAGATAAGCTGAGTAAACGTCTGCTTTGCTTGTAACCTCATATGGTGAATGCATAGACAAAACTGGTGGACCGAGATCAATTACTTCCATGCCAAGTCTCGAGAAGTATTTTGCGACTGTGCCACCGCCGCCTTTGTCAACCTTGCCGAGCTCACCTGTCTGCCAAGGTATTTTTTCTCTATTCAGTAAGGATCGTATTTCTGCAACGTATTCTGCTGATGCATCATGAGCCGAGTATTTGCCGCCGTGGCCAGTGTATTTTGACATTACTACACCGTTGCCAAGTGATGATGCGTTTTTAAGTTCAAAGACTTCCGTGTAGTTTGGTGTAACAGCTGAGTTTACATCAGCTGAGATGACTTTGGATTTTAACATGACGCTGTCGACATCAACGTTTGGGTCCATTTGTCTTATAATCGATCGGATGAATGTTGCTACTTGTGCTGTTGCATTACCTTCGCTACCTATCTCTTCTTTGTCAACAAATATTGAAAGTGCTGTGTGCTCAGGGTTTTCTAAAGTAAGTATCGCTTTTAATGATGCGAAGGCACTTGCTCTGTCATCTTGTCCATATGAGCCGACCATGGATTTATCAAACCCTATATCTCTTGCTTTGTATGCGGGGACTGCCTCTATTTCTGCTGAGACGAAATCCTCTTCATCCATACCATAATCATTATGCAATTTTTCTAGAATCGCTGTTTTAATTTTTTCTTCAAACTCACCTGTGGCTGGTATGCTACCTACAACAATATCCAGTGTCTCGCCTTTTATTGCCTCATCCATCTTTTTTTCATCTTGTACTTCCTGCGATAGATGCGGCAGTATGTCTGGTACAGAGAAAACTGGGTCTTTTTCATCCTCGCCAAGAGTAAAAAATTGTTTTTGTCCATCTCTTTTTATAACAACACCGTGCAGGGCGAGTGGTATTGTCAACCACTGGAAATTTTTAATTCCGCCGTAATAGTGTGTTTCAAACAAGGCAAGGTTGCTATCAGAATCCTCATACAACGGAACCTGTTTTAGATCAAGTCGTGGTGAGTCGATATGCGATATAACTATGCGTAGACCTTCACTTACCGGTTTTTTACCTGGAACGACAACGGCTGCTTCTGATTCTCTGTTCAAAAGTATTTTTTTGTTGAATTTTGTAGCGTTTTCTTTTATTTTTTGTATGGTTTCTCTCTCTGTTTTTGATGAGTTTAAGAATTTTTTGTATTCATCGGCAAAATCAAACGCTTCTTTTATCTGATCTTTAGATAATAAATCCCATGCTGGTTTCTTTTTGTATGCATATTTGCTCTCTTCCTCAACCATACAATTGCTCTCCCTTCATTGAGTCATATGTAACCTAAATAAAAAGGTAACTAAAAAAGAGAAGAGAGCGGGGTGTAAAGTTTATCTTCTTATTATTAGAACTACGATTATAACACCGATTATAACTATTATTGCTATTATCGCAGCGAAAAGAAGAATAGCGGAATTTGAATCTTCTTGGTTGTTGCCATTGTTATTGCCACCATTACTGGTTCCATCTTCTGATATAGTAATGGTAGTAGATGCATATCCTTGTTTATCGTCTGAATCAATTACTGATAAGCTAACTTCGTATGTTCCTGCTTCGTTGTATGTATGAGTTGGGCTTTCGGCGGTTGAATCTGTTTCCAAATCTCCATCGAAATCCCATTCGTATTCATATGAATCTTCGCCGGAAACAGTTGCGGAAAATTCGATATTTTGTCCAACTTTTCCCGTGGATGGTGCAGTGATTTCTACGTCTAATTCTCCAGGTATATCATAAAAAAAATCAGTATAATATTCTGTAGAAGAAACAGAATCGGTGGTTTCTATATAGATGCCTGTGTATGTCTCACTACTACTACTATTAAAATCAAAGACGAACGTAATAGTTGATCCAGAATATTCAAAATCTATGCTTCCCGGTGCCTCTAAATCTATGAATAATTCACAGTTTGTATTTACATAGAATATGCTGTATTCATGATCAGTAGTGGAAAGTGATAAAATATAAGAAACATAGTTTTCGGAATCCGTATCATTGATATCGCCTCTGTTTTGAATATCTCCTTCCACTTCTAATGTTAAAGTCACTTCCTTATTTTCTCGTACATAGTTGATTTTGACTATATCGATGTTTGGTTTTGTAGTAATATTCTCTCCATCAATATCTAAGACGTCGTTAGGGTCATCTGTAAATGATTTTTCTTCATCTGCTGCATGAACTGAAAATGTCGAAGTAAGCAAAAGGCAAGTCAATATTAATCCAATAATTACTATTTTTTTTATCATTTTATCACATCTTTTCTCCAAATTTTTCAACTCCTTATAGAAATTGTGGTTTATAATATTTACACAAAAAAAGATTTTGTTAATAATATATTTAAATCTAGGTTTTTTGGTAAAGGACCATTATCTAATTTTTAGATTTTATTTTAATTTCTTTCTAATGTTTTGTACCATCACTGTGAAATCTTCCAGCGTGGTTTCGATTGTATTGAGTGTTTTGTGTACTTTATCTGTGACTACTGCCCCCTGAGGTGATGGTTTTATTACTCCATCGTTTTCTAATGTTCTTAACGAGTATCTAATCATATGTTGTGGTTGTCCTGTCATTTGTGAAAGGCGTATTATGCCTATTGGGCCGTGATCTTTAACTGTTTTTAAAATATCCAGATGTCTGCTTAGTAGGCCTAGCTCTTTTTCTGCTACGCCAGTTATGCCTGATCTTCCTTTTGTTTTTTCTTCCATAACACACCTCCTGAGTTAATTGTTAACATATGTAACGCGCTACTTCTATATAAAATCATTGATTGAAAATATCAACCACGCTTATAAAAGAAAAAATATAAGATAGAGAATATACATTCAGTAACTCATGGCAGCCATAGGATTTGCATTACTATCTATAAGCCCTTTACACGAGAAAGATGTGTATGAATCTCTCACGAGAATGTCTGAGATAATTGAGGTTCATCCGCTTTTTGGCGAATACGACATCCTGATAAAAATATCTTGTAACGATATTGATGAGATAGGCAGTGTAGTAATAAAAAAGATTAGATCTTTACAGGGCGTAGTTGATACAAAAACGCTTATCGGAACTAAGAGTTTGTCAGGATAAAGTTTATTTTTTCCTCTGTTGACGGGCGAGGTATCTGATTCTTTCTCCGACCATTACCATTTCTGCTATGAATCTTATTTCGTAGCTTTCTTCTTCGCTTGATACTTGCCCTACAATCAACATTTTTTACCACACTTCCATTTCAGTTCATTTCATGTTAATTGTTAACACTTACCAATATTATATGTGTCTTTCCCAATATAAATATATTTCTATTTTTTTAAAAAAAACTACATAAAAATAAGATGCCAAAATACACAGATAAATTTATGTACAAAAACAATTTATTATAAACAGCTTTAAGGGGGAAAAATATGAAAAAAACAATAATTCTACTAACCATACTAATTCTATTGGCGACAGTTACAATAAACCAAAAAGCCTATTGCAAACAAACAGAAACAACAGATAATAATATACCCACAAATGAAGAAATTATATACATAGACGACAACAACACAGCAGGGCCATGGGACGGAACAATAGAACACCCATACCAACATATAAACGACGGCGTCTTCAATTCAGCAGAAGGAGATACAATATATGTTTTTAGTGGAACCTACTACGAAAACGTAGTTATCAACAAAACAATTAAACTGATTGGAGAGGACAAGAACCTTGCAATAATAGATGGCATGTATGGGAAGTATGTTCTAAAGATAATAAAATATAATGTGACTGTTAAGAATTTTACAATCAAGAACTCGGGTGGTTACAAGGGGGATTCTGCAATAAAAATTGATTCTGGAAATAATACTATATCAAATTGCAACATCTATAGAGCAAGAACAGGCATACATCTAAACAACTCAAAAGAAAATAAAATAATGAATTGTTTTTTTAACACAAACGGCGAAGGAATATACTTAATAAATTCATCAGAAAACACGATAATGTATTGTCAATTTTGCCATAACAGCATAGGTGTTAATATTCAAAGTTCTCAGAAAAACAAGATATACGATTCCTATGCGCATACAAATGGCATTGGGGTGTTCTTAGAGGCATCTTCTGAGATAGAAATAATGGGTTGTTCTATAAGCGATAACAACGACAACCAGGGCGGCATATTCTTATTTGAATGTAGTTTTATAAATATAACTAACTGCAGCATTAACCACAATGGCGTGGGAGTAAAAATAGGAAGCTCAGAAAATGTATCTGTAAACAAATGCGACATAGCATTTATCACACATTACGCTTTTAAAATAGAGGACAGTTCAAAAAATATTCTCATAGAAAATAGCGAAATTAAAAATAGTTTTCGCTACGGGGTACATGTTACAAACAGCCAAATAAAAACAAGAAACAACAACGTATATGGAAATAGTATTTACGGACTGCACGCTAAAAAATCTGTTTGTGACGCGAGGAATAATTGGTGGGGTTTTTTCACAGGACCAGCATACACCGGGCTGGGTAAATCAGATAGGATAACAAGAGAGTTTGGAAAGGTTTTTTATGTACCATGGATGCTGAAAAAAATAATAGGAGTAGGTTGTAGTTGGGAGACAAATAGTATATTTGAGAAACTAGAACAACCAGATGATGCACACGAAACAATAGTAAACCAGGGTGGTGACATGGATTCTGATGGTTGTACTGATTTCTGGGAGGAGAAATGGGGATACAACCCGGGTGTTTGGAATGACCACCTACTTCTAGACCCCGATGGAGATTCTTTGAATAACGTTGAAGAATGTTATACGGATCAATGGGGCTCAAATCCTTTCTATAAAGACATTTTCTTAGAGATAGACTGGATTAAAACAATGGATTCTTCAACAAACAAACCACCAGCCGATCAACTGAATCTAATGATATCTGCTTTTAAGAATCATGACATAAATCTTCATATCGACGTTGGAAATCTAGGCGGTGGAGAAGAAATAATTTATAAATCCAATTTTTCGTATTCAGATCTTAAAGACTTATACTGGGATTATTTCTTGCATAATAATCTAGACAACCCGCGAAAAGGTGTATTTCGTTATGATTTAATTTGTGATTATGGTGCTGGTCCAGGGTTTGCATTTATTGGATGGGATTGCCTTGATTCTTTTCAGATAGCTGCCAAAGCTTTAGAAGAAGGCGCCCCAAAATATAGTAGAGGAAGACTAGTAGTAACTGGTTCTATGCATGAAATGGGTCACACTCTCGGTCTTTTTGTAGATGATTTTGCAGGTATTGATAACTTAGCAACTAATAAATTTAAAAATAAAGAACTCTGGTTGTATATGAACTATAAAAGCTGCATGAGTTATAGCTATACATGGAGTATAATGGATTATTCAGATGGAACCCATTTGGGAAGAGATTTTAATGATTGGGGTAATCTTGATTTTAGTTTCTTCAAAAACACGCATTTTGAGTGGCCCAAGAGTTCTATTTAGTCTTCTTTCCACTTTGTAAGCAGAACACCAGCAATGAAAAATATAAGAGCAAACACAATAACAATTCCTGTATAGAACATTGACTTATCAAAGTCCATATTAATCATAGAATTACGCAAACCCTCATTCACATAGTATAGGGGAAGTATACGAGAAAAATCCTGAAGGAACTGAGGCATCTGCTCCAACGGGAAGAATGTACCAGCTAGAAACATCATAGGAAAACTAATCGCACCAGCAGCAGTATCTGCTGTTTCTTCTTCTTTAACAAACCGCCCGATAATCATACCCAAACCTGAAAACAGGAAACTGTTTGCGACAATGATAGCAATCATCCAAATATTGATGTTAATTACTATACCCCAAACCAGCATTCCAACCAAGATTGCTATAGCTGTAGAAAAGAACGAGAGGAATAGCATGAACAGCATTTTAGCCAGTATCCATTCCGTTCTTGTTATGGGCGTAGTCTGAAGTTTCCTTAGAATACCATCCTTCCGAAACTTTGTGTTACGCTCAATACTGCCATAGATACAAAGCTGCATTATGGTAAACCCTATCATCCCTGGTATGAAGAAATCGATGTACTTGAACTTCTTAGTAATAGTACTAACCTGACTCATACCAATAACATGCCGGCCGCCACTGAAACCAAGGTTCAACTCCTGTAAACTGCTACCAACTATACTACGCACAACTGATGTTGCACCTTGATCAGATGGATCATAATAAAATGAGAGATTAATTGACGCATTAGAATCATAGAACGACTGATTGACCTTAGCACCAAAACCTTCAGGTATCACCAATGCACCCCTGAGATCTTTTTCCTTTATGTACTCGGTAATATTCCTGTCATTAGGTATTATTTCTATCTTTAGTACAGAGATGTTTTTTAGCATGTCTAGATATTGCTGTGACCATGCTGATTGATCCTGATCTTGAACATATAGGTTGTAAGTTGTACTATCAGTCCCAGAAAATATTGCACCAAATATCAATATCAAGAGGACGGGAAACACTATCGCCCAAAATATAGTTCCGGGGCTCCTTATCCAACCCTTCATACTAGCAACAAAATCAGTGGCAATAATACGTGGATTCATTTATTCCTCCTCCTCCGAAAGTTTTGCACCGGTAAGATTAAGGAAAACCTCTTCCAAGTTGGATCTACGTATATCTATGCTTTCATAGTCAATGCAATCATGTCTAAGATTGGATAAAATCTCAAGCACCCTATCCTTATAATCAATCTTTAAAGCAATATCGCCATTTCCCTCAGAATGTACGTCGTATCCTTTTTCTTTCAGCATCTCAACAGCATTAGCATCCCTACATTTTTTGATATGAAGGATACTACCAGAACCATATTTATCAACTAATTCATCGAGAGAACCCTCTGCTATAATCTTCCCCCTATGAATAATAGCAATATGGTCAGCAAGATACTCTGCTTCCTCCATATAATGAGTGGTGAGAAAAACAGTTTTACCTTTATTTCGTAAATCTGCAATAACCTTCCAGACTTCACGACGCGCCTTAGGATCAAGCCCAGTGGTCGGTTCATCAAGGAATACTATCTCAGGGTCATTGACAAGGGAGATAGCAACACCGACACGTTGTTTTAGACCTCCTGAAAGTTTTTTGTACAACATGTTTTTATGAGAATCGAGATCCATGGCTTTTATAATCTCATCTACATCAGCTCTTTTTTTGTAAAGTTTTGAAAAATATAGTAAGGTTTCTCTAACAGTTAGTCTCTCAAAAGAATGGAATTCCTGCGGGAGTATGCCAATTTTTTCTTTAACATCGTTAAAAGATGTAGAAATATCTTTATCAAAAATTTTCACTGTACCTGCTGTTGGTTCACGTATAGATTCAATGATTTCGACAGTGGTTGTTTTCCCAGCGCCATTCGGGCCAAGGAAAGCAAAGACTTCGCCTTTTTTAACTGAAAAAGAGATATCATTTACTGCAACCAAGTCTTCGTAGACTTTACGGAGATTAGAAACCTGTATAGCAACGTTTTCAGGTGCAACTGATTTTTCAAATGTTATCTTGCCTTCTGCAGAACATTTTGGGCAGGTTACTTTTATAACTTGACTTGGTTCACCAAAGAAATTAAAAACATTGTTACAACTTGGGCATCTGACAGTTTTCTTAATCATATATATTCTCTTTTTTTGATAAATATTTTTATAGAGAATACGCCCATACAAAAACTAGTATTTATCCTTTATCAATAGGGTCATATTAGTTTTTTTTCCGTTATTTTCATGTTTTTATCTAATTTATAAACTATCGGCACGCCAGTTGGTATCTCAAGATTAGGTATGTCTTGCTCAGATATATTTTCTACATACATTGTGATTGACCTGAGACTGTTGCCATGCGCAACCACAAGTATTGTTTTTTCTTTTTGGATGTCTTTTAAGATATTGTTTTTAAAATAAGGTATGGTGCGCATCGTAGTATCCTTCAGACTCTCACCACCAGGGGGGTTAACATCGTAGCTACGTCTCCATAAGTGCACCTGCGCTTCACCGTATCTCTTCATCATTTCAGCTTTGTTCAACCCTTGCAGTTCACCATAGTATCTCTCTGCCAAATCAATTGACTGGTAGATGGGTAATTCTTTACTCTCATCCCCGGCATAATGTTCCCAGTCATGTATTCTTTTTTCTTCATGGTGTATAACAGGTGTTTTCTTACTGTTTGACTTAACTAAAATATAATGCAATGTTTGTACAGATCTTAGCAAATGAGACACATAAATAACGTCAAATTCAACGTCTCTAAGTTTATCCCCAGCCGAAATAGCCTCTTCGATACCTTTTTTTGACAGCGGTACATCAACCCAGCCGGTAAAACGATTCTCAAGATTCCATACAGACTGCCCATGTCTAACTAGTATTAGTTGAGCCATCACTCTTCATCTCCACAAAATCATATCCAATAAAAGGTTATAGTATTTTTTCTTTTGTACAACTAATCATATTTTTATCTCAATACCAACCGGGCAATGATCTGACCCGAAAGCATCCTGCAAAATAAACGCTTTTTTAACATGAGGCAAAAACTCTTTGTTCACAAAAAAATAATCAATCCTCCAACCAACATTACGCTCACGAGCACCTGTTTTCATATCCCACCACGAATACTCGTTTGGCTCCTTGTTAAAATATCTAAAAGTATCAACATAGCCATGATCAACAAACGTATCAATCCAAGCCCGCTCAATTGGTAAGAAACCAGATATTTTTTCGTTTTCCCTTGGCCTTGCCAAATCAATTTCTTTATGAGCTGTGTTAAAATCACCGCATACAACAATGTTTTTTCCTTTCACTTTCAGATTATCAACATATGCTAAAAAAGTGTCGTAGAATTTAAGCTTGTAATCTAATCTTTCCTGATTTTGTTTCCCATTTGGAAAGTAGATATTAAACAGAGTAAAAGATGAGAATTCTGTAATTAATGTTCTTCCTTCGGCATCGAATTTTTCTATGCCGAAACCAGTCTTAACGTCTTTAGGCTTCTCTTTTGCAAAGGTTGCTACTCCACTGTAGCCACCTCTCTCTGCTGGGTTAAAAAAGACATGATAACCAGGGGGATTTCTTAGATGTGGTGGTAGTTGTTCTGGTCTTGCTTTTATTTCTTGGAAACAAAAAACATCGGGTGTCTCTTTTTTTATAAAATCATATAAACCTTTTTTACCAGCAGCTCGCATACCGTTTACGTTCCATGATAAGATTTTCATAATATCACTTAGTTTCTCTCAATCAAAGCCATGTAGAAACCATCTGTTTTATCTTCATCTGGCCAAAACCTTTTTTCATCAACTAGTTTAAAGTTAATGTTTTGTTTTTCAACAAATTTTTTTATTTGATCTTCTCCCTCAGATGGCAATATACTACAAGTAGAATAAACCATCCTACCGCCTTTTTTTAACAAACCACAGTACCTATGAAGTAGCTCGGTTTGCAATTTATAAAGTCGCTCCAAATCAGGAGATGTAAGCTTCCATTTAATATCAGGGTTTCTCCTCAAAGTACCAAGCCCGGAGCAAGGCACATCAAGTAACAACCTGTCTGCTTTTCCTCTAAGCCTCTTGTAGATTTTAGATGAATCGATATGTTTAGTTTCTATATTGTATGCTCCTGTTTTGTTTGCTCTTTTTCTAAGTATTTCTAATTTCCATTTCTGTGTATCCATGGCTATTATCCGACCTTGGTTTTTCATCAAAGCAGCTAGATGAAGTGTCTTGCCTCCTTCTCCAGCACATGCATCCACAACAAGCATACCTGGTTCTAGTTCTAAAAATCTTGAAACCATCTGCGAAGCAGTATCCTGAATTTCAAAATAACTTTCTTTGAAGCTTTTTAGTTTGAAAACATTGATCTTATTTTTAATTAGCAGTGCATCTGGAACATTATCTATTTTTTCAGTTTGTATACCATCTTTTTTAAGAATTTGTACTAATTCATCCCTTGTTTTTTTCAACGTATTTACCCTGATGATAGTATCTGGTTTTTCATTAAGAACTCTAACAACAGGATTCCATTTTTCACCTAATTCTCTTACCCCTAGCTCATCAAGCCAATCAGGTACTGACTCTCTTATCGCCCTGATTTTTTCTGCATCTGAAAAACGTTTTTTAAGTTCTATATTTTTAGAGCACTGTTTGCTTTTGTATAAAAAATATAAATTGTATATTTCCCACATATCTTTTTCATTAAATGAGGGTTCTTTGTCAGATAGAACCCATAGAAGCCGCCAATAACGAGTTATGTCATAGACTGTTTCTGAGAAAAAACCTCTTTGATCATCAGCCCAATTTTTATTGTTTTTCAAAGAGATCATTATTGCTTTTGTTGCTTGAACGTTGTCTTTGAATATGGTTTTTAAAGCAAAAGAAAGCTCTTTTGAAACTGGTTTAAATTGTGCGATTGTAACCATATTATCTACATTCCATGTCCAATCCAGTAGACTAAATAAATTAATAAAGTAAACTCACAATCTCATGAAAAAATTTGGTGATTTATTTGAAACACGTACATTACACAGATGTTGAGTTAGAAAAACCATCAGAACAAGGAATAAAAGACATGAATGTAAGATGGCTTATTTCAAAGAAAGATGGCGCTGAGAATTTTGCTATGCGTCTTTTTGAGGTTAAACCTGGTGGCCATTCTCCACTGCATCAGCATGACTGGGAGCACGAAGTTTTTATTTTAGAAGGCAATGGTATCGCATTTGATAAAGTTCATGAAAAGCCGTTTAAACAAGGTGACGTGTTTTTTATTAAACCAATGGAGTGGCATCAACTTATCAACAAAGGTGACAAAACGTTGAAGTTCCTCTGTTTGATTCCTTATAAATAATTTTCTTGTTTTAGGCAATTTTCACAAATACCATATACATCGATTTGAAAATGACAAATATCGCCTTTGACTTTTGTTTTTAGGAAATCGATTTTATCAATATTAAAATGGGTTGTTTGATTGCATTTCTGGCAGATGAAATGACAATGGTTGTTCTTCTCTCGCGAATATATCATTTTCCGATTGCAAATATAGGAGTGTAGTTCTTTCTTTCTTCGTAAATCCTTTAAGAATCGATAGACTGTTGCTATCCCAATATTATGATCTTTTTCCTTTATTTTTTCATATAATTCATCTGCGGTAAAAAATGATGTAAATATCGATATTTCGGATTGTATAAGTTCTTTTTGTTTGGTTTTTCTTGATTTTTTTGCCATATTGCTTATTCCTCATTATTGATAATGGGAATCAATAATATTTTTAAATAGACTGCGCTTGAAAAGATACAACTAAAATGAGAATGAGGAAAAAATTATGTTTGAACTGGCATATATTATCTTAGCGACAATTGTCGTTTCACTTATTTCGTTCGTTGGAGTTATAACATTAACTTTAAAGGATCAGATATTGAATAAAATCTTGCTTATTCTAATAGGGTTATCCGCTGGTGCGCTTATGGGTGGTGCTTTTCTGCATTTATTACCTGAAACTGTTGAAAGCAGCGAAAAATTCAATGTACCCTTACTTAATTTGTTTCTTTTTGTGCTTGTAGGTTTTATTCTCTTTTTTCTCATAGAAAAAGTTCTTCATTGGCGACATTGTCATAAAGGAGAGTGCGATGTTCACACATTTCAGTATATGAACCTCATCGGGGATTCCATCCATAATTTTATTGATGGATTGATCATGGCAGCAAGCTTTGTGGTTTCAATTCCTCTCGGCATAACGACGACGATTGCTATTTCATTTCATGAAATTCCTCAAGAAATTGGCGATTTTGGTGTTTTAATTTACGGGGGTTTTTCTAAGAAAAAAGCGCTTACACTGAATTTTCTTGTAGCGTTAACAGCCGTCATTGGAGGAATTGTTGGCTATTTCATTTCCAGCCGAATTGAAAACACCGTTCTGTATATACTACCATTTGCTGCAGGAGGCTTTATTTACATTGCAGCAACAGATCTTGTTCCAGAAATAAGAAAAGAAATAGATATGAAAAAATATATGGCCACTCTGCTTGTTTTTATATGCGGAATATTAATTATGTGGTTGACTAAAATCATGTTCCATGAGTGAAACACAAAATCGCTCCATATAGTTATTTCATAAGTTACATGAACAAATCTAGTACTCTAAATGCTATACCGCCTATTAGCAAAGCCAGTGTTATTTCAAAAATTGTTATATACATAGCACGTTTCCAGCCGGTCTCTTTTACCATGGCGGCAATTGTTGCTATACATGGTATATAAATCATTATTATCAATGCAAAAATTATCATTTGCAGCGGTGACATAACCTGACTTATATCGGTTGTTCCTGCGGCTGTTGCAAGCAGTACAAGTGCTGCTTCTTTTCTTAAAATACCAAATATGAATAGGAAGCCAGTGAATGCTGGTAATCCCAACCACACAACTGTTATAGGGCTCAAAAAATCAGAAAAAATTGAAAGTAAATTTGTTAATCTCATAGCCTCTACAATGATACTACCAACTATGATCAATGGTATGGCTGTTAAAACAAATGGTTTAAATCTTACCCACGCCTGTTTTAATATAACTCTTGAGGAAGGTGTTCTATAAGGTGGCATCTCCATTATTATTCCCACTGAAGCACCAGGTATTATTTTATTCAAAAGTCTACCAATCAAGAAAATCAGAATGAAATCAAATATGTATAGAGCAACTGCCCAGCCAACACCCACATAAGCACCAACTAGACCTAGAATAACTACGGTTCTCGCTGAACAAGGAATCAATGTTGAAAGTATCAAAGCAATATATCTATCTCTATTATTCTCAAGGATTCTACATCCTGCGCAAGCAGGCACATTACACCCAAATGCAACCAATAACGGCATACATGCTTTGCCGTGGAGACCCATTGTGTGACAAGGTCGATCCATTAGATACGCAACTTTTGGTAAATACCCTGAGTCTTCCAGGATGCCCAATATGATGTAGAATGGTAGGATAAAACCTAAAGCAACTGCGAGTGATGCATAAAAACCAACTACTCCTCCATTCCATGCAAGGTCTGGCCAAAAACCTGTGAGTTGAGGTCTTAATTGCTCAAATATATTCTGTAAATTTTCTGACAACCATCCGCCAAACAAAGAGATGAAACCAAGAATCGCAAGCATAATGACGAATAAAAGAACGTATCCGCCGATGCTGTGCATACTTAATGTATCTAGACGTTCACCCCAAGATGGTTTCTGCGGTTGCTCATGTATCTGAATTTCTCCTGCTATTTTTGCAGCGGTAGCGTAACGCTCAGAAGCCACTACCGTTGCACATGGTTCTTTGTGTATTTGTTCTATCTCTTGAGAAAAATTTCGCGCCAATTTGATTAGATCTGGTGCTTTTTTTTCTATTATTTTTGTTATTTCTAAATCTTCTTCTAAAAGTTTTATCGCAGTCCAACGCAATGGATAACCTATGTCAGTTTGTTTAAGTATCTCTTCGATTTTTTCTATCCTTTTTTCAATCTCTGAACCATATCTAACTCTTGGTTTTTTAACGGTTGTTTTTTGGTTAACTAGTTTTAGTGATTCGTCAACGGCTTCATGTACCCCAATTCCTTTTGTAGCAACTGTTTGGACAACGGGGATCCCGATAATATCACTGAGAAGTTGATAATTTATAACTATCCCTTTTTTCTTAGCAACATCGATAAGGTTTACAGCAAGAACTAGTGGTATCTGCATTTCTAATAATTGGAGAGTGAAAAAAAGATTCCTCTCCAGTGCCGTAGCATCAACAACGTTTACTACTACATCTGGATGTCCTAGCGCTATATATTCTCTAGATACTAACTCTTCTTGGGAATAGGTTGATAAAGAATATATGCCGGGGAGGTCAATAACTCTAATTCTTTTATCATGGTGAACTAATATTCCTTCTGCTTTTTCTACGGTTTTACCAGGCCAGTTACCAATAATCTGTCCAAGACCTGTTAATTGGTTGAATATTACGCTTTTTCCTACATTTGCATTTCCAGCGAGCGCTATAGTGAGATCTGGTTTTTCCATTTAGTTTTCCTCTAGTTGTATAAAAATCTTATCAGCAATACCCTTTCCGATAATGATTTTGCATCCTCTAACACAAACCTCAATTGGTCCCTTTAACGGCGCCCCACGTATAAGAGATACACTTGTTCCGTTAGTTAAGCCAAGATCGCAGAGTCGTTGAACAACATTTCTTCCACCCCGGACAAATTCAACTTTTCCTTTTTCACCTGGTTTCAAGCTTGTTATTGGGACAATTTTTTGTTTACGTTTCTCTTGGCTTGAAATATCTTTAGATATGCATTCGTTACAGTTGTTTACATCAATATTACATGGTGGTATTGGTGATCCATGTGGGCATTCAGTTGGTACACCTAACGTTTTACATAACGCTTGTTCTGTTTCATCGGTTATTACATGCTCCATTTTACAGGCCTGATCGTGAACATGTTCCTTTGGTATATGTAGAACTTTATCAAGGAAAACCTCTAGAAGTCTATGTTTTCGTTTGATTCTAGTAACTAGGTTTTCTCCTTTCTTTGTTAGAGATGCACCCTGGTAAGGTTCGTATTTTACAAGCCCGTCACGATCCATGCGTTGTAAAACTTCTGTTACACTAGCTGGTGCATTGTGCAATCTTTTTGCGATCTCTGTTGTTTTTGCTTTACCTTCCAGTCCAGCAATATCATATATTGCTTCCAGATATTCTTCAATTTGTTCCTGCGGCATAAAATCTCACAATATATAGTATATTGTATTATTAAGAATATAAATATTTCGGTTGACCTAAATTTTAGTTTTCGTATAAAGTATTTCACCAAAAAGATCCTTTATAACGATTAGTAGCTGGGCAACCAAAACATCGGTTCTCGGAATATGCCTGGCATGTTTTATATTCCACGCCACAGGGAGGTTTATTCAAGGATCTTTCAACAATCTTAATCGGCATAATAAAATCCTTTATACTTGATATTATAATGTTGAAATCCGCGCTTTGCACATCTTTATCCGGGCGTATCCGACAATCAATTATTGATTCAAGAGATGCTAAATCTTCGCCTGCGAATAACAACATTAAGTTTTCACTTCCAGATACAACAAAACCATTTAAAAAGAAAGGACAGTTTCGAAACATATTCAAAATCTTTGTAGTATTAGTCGTTCTTACCATTACCTTTGCAAGATATATTCCCACCTTGTTGATATTTGCTCCAGTAATCTGTTCTATTATTCCTCTTTCTTTTAATTTTTTTATACGCATTGCTACTGAAGGTTGAGAGAGTTTGACTATTTTGGCAATCTCTTCTTGAGACATGTCTTGTTTATCATGAAGTAAAGAAATTATTTTTTTATCTTTATCATCTAACATATTTTTTGTTTGTTGCATTTTTTACCTCATTAAAACGAATATATTATCAGCAATATTTACTATCTATATTAACTTTAGCTATAAAAAATAGGCGAAAATGGTTTTTTTGACAATAATTATTGTGGCAATGTTTATAATCAAATGCCCATGTATGTACATATCATGAGTAAAAATAATGAAAGGGAGGTGAAATAGAAAATGCCTGGTGGCGACAGAACAGGACCTTGGGGACTTGGACCTAGAACCGGACGAGCAGCAGGATACTGCAGCGGATACAACATGCCTGGTTACGGAAACCCTGGATACGGCCGAGGATTCGGTAGAGGCGGGGGACGAGGTTTCGGACGAGGAGTCTGGGGACGTGGCAGAGGTTTCGGATGGAGAGGAACATACCCTTATCCAACACCTTACTGCCCTGAAACAATTCCAGAACCCAGCAAAGAGGAAGAAAAAGCCTACTTGGAAGACATGGTAAAAGGTCTGGAAGAAGAAATAAAAATGATACAGCAAAGACTCCGAGAGTTATCAAAAGAAAAAAAGGAAGCTTCACAATAAGACCTTCAAGCTGCTATGTTTTTCTTTCCGTTGTAGAATATATTATAAGAATTAGAATAAAAAAAGGTGATAATTTACATGGAAAACAAAGATAATGTTGATTTAAAAATCACGAAAAATCTAAGTAAAATAAAACATAAAATCATTGTGTTAAGTGGCAAAGGCGGTGTTGGAAAAAGTACAGTTTCTGTAAATCTAGCTTTTGCTCTTGCACAAAAAAATTATAAAGTAGGTTTATTAGACAGCGATTTTCATGGACCCAGTATTCCTAAAATACTTGGCATTGAGAATAGAAAACCAACAAATTCTCCCATTGGTTTCAATCCTATTTCTGTTACACCTAATCTTAAGGTCATGTCAATGGGTCTTCTTCTTTCCGATAATGACTCTCCTATTATTTGGCGTGGACCAATGAAAATGGGTGCAATAAAACAGTTTATCGGTGAAGTCGATTGGGGTGATCTTGACTATTTAGTTGTAGATCTTCCGCCAGGTACCGGTGATGAACCATTGAGTATCGCTCAGCTTATTCCACATAGTGATGGAGCAGTTATTGTAACAACACCTCAGGATTTAGCATTAGTAAGTGTACGCAAATCCATCAATTTTGTGAAAAAGATGAATATGCCAGTGATAGGTATTATCGAAAACATGAGCGGGTTTACTTGTCCTCATTGCAACAAAGAAATTGACATATTCAAAACAGGTGGCGGACTGAAAACCTCAATGGATTTTCAAATACCATTTCTTGGCAAGGTACCAATTGATCCACAAATTGTCATAACTGGTGATAGTGGTGAACCATTCCTTAGTAAAAATGCTTCGACCGATGCTGGTAAAGCATTTGTAGATATCGTAGACAAGATTGAACAAATTGTAAACCAAAGGAGATAAAAACGGTATGCCAAGAGGGCGTGGGGGCGGAGGAGGCTTCGGACGATGTGGCGGCCGAGGTCTTGGCGGTGGATATGGTATGGGTCCAAGCGGAGAATGTATCTGTCCCAACTGTGGCCATCGGGAACCTCATCAACGAGGCGTTCCTTGTTATGCAATGAAATGTCCAAGTTGCGGTACATTGATGACCAGACCTTATCAGTAGTTTTAGGCAGAAAATCCAGGGTGAATAAATATGAAAAACACAGGAAAAAACAAAGAATTGAATGACAAAGAAAAGATTAAGAATTTCTTAGTAAAATTAGGATTTATCTGTAATAGTTCTCCATCATCTCAAAATCTTATATATTCAAAAAATGGGGAAGTAGTTATGATAAAAAATAGAAAAAGGTAAAGGAGGTGAAAAAATAATATGCCAGGCGGAGATGGAACAGGACCAAATGGTCAAGGACCAATAGCTGGTGGGGGTAGAGGCCAAGGACAAGGTCGAGGTCTTAGAGGAGGATTTAGCCTAGGACCCGGTGGTGATTGCAGATGCACAAAATGTGGGTATGTGGAACCACATCAGCAGGGAGTACCATGTTATGATAAAAAATGCCCAAAATGTGGATCGCCAATGTTAAGAGGATAAAGAAAATTAATATTGCACGAAGAGGTAGAAAAGAAAAAGGGGCAGATTTCAAAATCAGACTGAATTATCTTAAATAGAGAGCTAGATTAAGATAATGTATAGCAATCCATGTTGAAAAAGCATTAAAAGCAGGAGCAACTAAAGAGGAAATATTTGAAGTAGCTGTAGTCTCTATCCTTATAGGAGGCGACTCGGCGATGACGTATATAGTCGAAGTAAAAAAAGCATTAGATGAATTTGCTACAAATGGAGAGAAATAATGAAAATATGTGTATCATCAACAGGAAAAAATTTAGATGCAGTTGTTGACCAACGATTCGGCAGATGTCAGTATTTTTTAATTGTTGACACAGAGACAATGAAAGTTAAAACTATTTCAAACGAAAGCGCACTGTCTTCAGGTGGTGCTGGAATTCAAGCCGCACAAATTGTCACAAAAGAAGACGTAGGTTCTGTGATTACAGGAAATATCGGACCAAATGCTTTTCAAATCCTTCAAGCAGCTGGTATTAAAGTTTATACTGGTGCAGAAGGAACAATAAAAGAGGCGATTGAAAACTATAAGAACGGAAAGCTGAAAGAAACAGGATCAGCAAATGTAGAAAGTCATTCAGGAATAGGAGGCAGAAAATTATGAAAATATGTGTCCCAACTATGGGAAATAATGGATTAGATGAGGCTGTAGGCGAGCATTTCGGTAGAGTTCCAACTTATACGATTGTGGATCTTGATACCAATGAAGTGAAAGTGGTTCAGAATACAAGCGAACATATGGGCGGGGTCGGCTATCCACCTGAGATTATGGCACGAGAAGGTGTTAATGTACTAGTTTGCAGAGGACTTGGTCGACGTGCTATTAGTATGTTTGATGAGACGGGTATCGAAGTGTATATTGGCGCATCAGGAACAGTAAAAGATGCGGTTTCCGCATTCAAGCAAGGGCGCCTTCAAAAAGCAGGTATTGGCGATGCTTGTGGGCAACATGCATTTCGTGATGAACATCATCATGAACATCATGGGGAACACTGCGAATAGATAAAGGCACCATAAAAACGAATGCATTGTATGGTAGAGATGTAAGGATGATTCTATGACTATCTATGAGTTTGAAAACAAGAAACCACGCATAGGCAAAGGTACATTTATTTTTCCATCAGCAGACGTAATTGGGGATGTTACTATTGGAGAAAACTGTTATGTTGGACCCGGTGCTCGTATTCGTGGAGACTATGGATCGATACGAATTGGCAATGATACTGCCATAGAAGAAAATGTGGTTATTCATGCTCGGCCTAATGAAAAAACAATCATTGGAGATTCTGTGACTATCGGGCATGCTGCAATTATTCATAATGCTACGATTCATGATTGGGCAATCATTGGTATGGGTGCGATTGTAAGCGATTATGCAGAGATAGGTGAATGGGCAGTTGTTGCAGAAGGCGCTGTGGTAAAAAATAAAACAAAAGTTCCAGATAAATCGATTGCAGTTGGCGTACCAGCAAAAGTTGTTGCAGAAATAACTTCGGATTATATGAAACAATGGACTGAATACAAAAGAATATATTCTGACCTAGCCAGAAAGCGATTTCCAAATTCACTCAAAGCCGTAGACAAATCGGAGCTTTGACATCGATGATCATCTCGGTTGCTAGTGGAAAAGGTGGTACTGGAAAAACGACAGTAGCTACAAATATTGCTTTAAGTATAGGAAACGCCCAGTTCCTTGACTGTGATGTTGAGGAACCAAATGCAAACATCTTTTTACATGCAACAATCAAAGAACGTGAAGACGTCTCTGTGATTATCCCTGAGATAAATAAAGAAAAATGTGACTATTGTGGTAAATGTTCTGAGTTTTGTGTATATAATGCTTTAGCTGTTGTCCGCCAAAAAATTCTGGTTTTTCCTGAGTTATGCCATTCATGTGGTGGCTGTGAAATGGTTTGTCCAAAGGATGCAATTAATTGGAAAGAACGAGTTATTGGTAAAATTGAGCATGGCCAGACCAATGGTATTGATTTTTATCATGGGATATTAAATGTTGGAGAAGCACAAGCTATTCCAGTGATTAAGGCTTTGAAAAGAAAAATTGACAAAAAAATGAATGTTATTATTGATGTTCCTCCTGGCACTTCTTGTCCTGTTATCGAGTCAATTAGTGGCTCAGATTATTGTATTCTTGTTACTGAGCCTACACCTTTTGGTCTTCATGATCTTAAGCTTGCTGTAGAAGTAGTTCGACATATGCATATTCCTTTTGGGGTTGTTATTAATCGTGATGGTATCGGTGATGATGGAGTCGAGGTTTATTGTAAAAAAGAAAATATTCATGTTCTTTTGAAAATCCCTGAACGGCAAAAGATTGCGCTTCTTTATTCAAAAGGTATTGCTCTAGCAGATGAAGCATATGAATGGAAGGAGATGTTCGGACTTCTTTTTAATCGTATACAAGAGCAGGTGAAGAAATGAAAGAACTCACAGTGATTAGCGGCAAGGGGGGCACAGGTAAAACATCGATTACTGCAGCATTTGCTTCACTTGCAGAAAATGCTGTTTTTGCTGATTGTGATGTTGATGCTGCTGATTTGCATCTTATTCTTAAACCCAAGATTAAAAAAACAATGAAATTTCATGGCCTTAAAATAGCATCGATTGATAAAAGTCTGTGTATTGATTGTAAAAAATGCTATGATTCTTGTCGTTTTCATGCAATTGATGAAAAGATAAATCTTACCAAGGAATCTTGTGAAGGTTGCGGTGTCTGTGCCTATGTTTGTCCTGTTCATGCAATTTCGATGGTTGATAGGGATTCAGGTTTTGCTTATATCTCTGAAACAAGGTTTGGTCCAATGGCTCATGCGGTGTTAAACACCGCAGAAGAGGCTTCAGGGAAGCTTGTTACTGTTGTGAGGAATAACGCAAAAATTCTTGCTGAGAAGAAACAAAAGGATTTGATTATTATTGATGGACCTCCTGGTATCGGATGTCCGGTGATTGCTTCCATGACAGGTGTTGATCTTGTGTTGATTGTTACAGAGCCAACGCTTTCAGCGATTCATGATCTGGAACGTGTACTGGGTGTCGCACAACATTTTCATATCCCTGCGGTGGTGTGCATTAACAAATCATCAATTAATGCTGAAAATACGTCTAAGATTGAGCAGTATTGTAAGAAAAATAATATTTTGATTGTTGGAAAACTACCATATGATACGATGATAACTCAAGCTATGATTCATGAACAAAGTGTAATTGAGTTTTCAGATGGTAAATTATCTCAGGATATAAGTGAAATGTGGAACAAGATACTTGAGGTGCTAAAACAAAATGGTTGAAGACAAATTAGAAGAGACAATAAAAGAACTTCAAAAGAAAATAGAATATGATGAGGAAAAAACCTATTCAAAAGTAGTGATCAAAGAGTGTCGCAATCCTACTAATTTTGGGATTTTTAAGCATCCAGATTCAATTGGAGTAATCAAGGGTCCTTGTGGAGATACTATGAAGATTACTCTCAAGATAGTAAATGGTAGAATACAGAACGCACGGTTTTGGACAGATGGTTGTGGTGGCTCACTTGCTTGTGGCAATATGCTTACAAAAATGATCAAAGGAAAAACACCTCGCGAAGCGTTGAAGATTTCTAAGGATGATCTAATCAAAAATTTAAATGGATTGCCTAAAGAGCATTCTCATTGTGCACTTCTTGCTGTGAATACCTTGCATGAAGCAATTAATACTTATAATATAAATAATAGCTGAAAATAAATAGTTATTTTTGTAATTAAAAAATAATTAATGAAACATACATAATATGACGAAAGAAAACGATGTTAAAAAATATATACAATTCTACAGCACTGATCTTGGTAAAAAAATATTGGAACGAGAAACAAGATTTGTTAATGAAAAATTATTAGGTTGTAAAAAAGTATTAAGTATTGGTTGCTGTCCAGCATTCCTAGAGGCAGAACTTCACAATCTTCATCCAGAAATGGACATTACTGGGTTAGATTGTTCCAAAGAAATGATCGAACAAGCTACCAAAGAAATTCCTATCATTTATGGAGACGCTCAGCATCTTAAGTTTGAAGACAGCAGTTTTGACGCTGTGCTCTATGTCACTTCTTTAGAATTTATCCAAAGTGTTCAAAAAGCTATAAAGGAAGCCTACCGAGTTCTCCAATCAAAAGGATTACTTCTTGTTCTTATGCTAAACCCAAAATCACGTTATTTTCAAGAGAAGTATAACACTAATAATTCCTATACACGAAAAAACATAAAAAATACAAACATCAACAAAATTCAAAAAATTATTTCACGGTATTTTAATATTAAAAATGAGGGATATTTTCTGGGGATAACCAAACAAGACGTCGTTGATACTGATGATCAAAGCATTGCAAGTCTTTATTTTTTAAAGGGTGAAAAACTATGATGGAGGATGCAAAGAGGATAGCGTTTGGTCCAGTTCCCTCACGACGCTTAGGACAAAGCATTGGAATAAACAATATTCCACCAAAAATATGCACATATTCCTGTATCTATTGCCAACTAGGCAGAACACACAATATGCAAGTCGAAAGGAAAGAACTCTATAAACCAGAAGAAATAATAGATTCAGTAAAAAATAAGATAAAAAAAGCCAGAGGGAAAAAAGAATCTGTCGATTATCTTACCTTCGTACCTGATGGAGAACCAACATTAGATATTAATCTTGGAGAAGAAATCGAGATGCTTAAAGCCCTGGGAATAAAAATTGCTGTTATTACAAACTCTTCGTTGATAGGGAAAAAAGATGTTCAAGATGATTTAGGAAAAGCTGACTGGGTTTCTCTGAAGATTGATACCGTCGACCAAGAAATCTGGCATCGTATCGATAGACCCCATGGATCTCTAAAACTTAAGGATATATTGGATGGAATGTCCGAGTTTTCGAATTCCTTTTCAGGTGATTTGGTAACTGAAACGATGCTTATTCATGATGTTAATGATAAGAAGGGGAGATTGGGAAAGGTTGCTGATTTCATAGCAGGGTTATCCATAAAAAAGAGCTATATTTCAATTCCAATTAGACCACCTGCGGAAACATGGGTAAAATCTGCTGGTGAAAACGAGGTTAATGGAGCGTTTCAAATCTTCAAAGAAAAAGGGATCGAAGTTGAATATCTTATCGGCTATGAAGGTAACACTTTTGCTTTTACAGGGAACATCAAAGAGGATCTACTTAGTATCATGTCTGTACATCCCATCAGGGAGGATGGCGTGAGAGAATTGTTATCGAAAGCCAACGCAAATTGGAGTATTATTGAGAAGCTTCTTGTTCAACAAAGAGTGATACGAACAGAATATAATGGTAAAAAATTTTATATGAGAAAGTTACCAAGTAAAACTCGCGATACAACAGAAGGTGGTTTTTAAAGTTATGATAATTAAGATAGTGGTTTAAGATGATGAAACGAAAAACTACCGAGGAGTATATAGAGGCCATTTTCGTTCTTCAAAATCAAAATGGTTACGCAAAGACGGGTAAAATATCTTCAGAAATGAGTATACGACCATCTTCGGTAACCGAAATGTTGCAAAAACTCCAAGAAGAAGGCTATGTAAAATACGAACCTTACAAAGGCGCCATACTTACTGAAACTGGAATGGGGATTGCTCGTGAGTTGATGAAAAAACACAAAATCATCGCAGATTTTTTAGAGATAATTGGTATTAGAAGAAGCTTAGCAGAAGCTGATGCATGTCAAATTGAACATCATGTGACTGTAAAAACAATGGGACGTTTAGGGAAATTCGTAGAATTTATTAATAATGCACCACATGAGCCTAAATGGATTGAACATTTCAACTATTATGTAAAAACAGGAAAAAGGAAGCAATGTAATTTTTATGATGAACAAGAAAAACATCAAAATGGATTAAAAAAATAGAACGAGTTGTGTGATATAATATGGTACCAAAAAGAATGTTTTTTACAAAAGGAGTGGGTCGACACAAACATGAGTTGCAATCATTTGAATTAGCACTTCGCAATGCAGGGATAGAAAAATGCAACATTGTCAATGTATCCAGCATCGTTCCGCCTCATTGTAAAATTATTCCGCGAGAGAAAGGAATTCGAGAGCTTAAAGCTGGGCAAATAACCTATTGTGTCATGGCAAGAAATTGCACAAATGAACCAAATCGTTTGGTTGGAGCTGCAATAGGTGTAGCATTGCCTAAAGAATCAAACTCCCATGGTTACATTTCTGAGCATCACTGCTTTGGTGTTACCAGCAAGAAACTTGAGGAATATACTGAGGATCTTGCTGCAACTATGCTTGCAACGACACTTGGTTTGGAGTTTGATCCCGATAAGGATTGGGATAAAAGAAAACAAGAATACAAGATGAGTGGAAAAATCGTTCGAACCCAAAGCGTTGCACAAACCGCAGAGGGGGATAAAAACGGATTGTGGACTACGGTTATAGCATTAGCAATTTTTTGTGAGAATTAAAAGGCGAGATAATTGTTTACTAATGAAGTAATGAATAGATTTAAAAAACCAAACAACGCAGGAGATCTTAAAACGTTCAATGGTTTTGGAACGGCAGGAGATCCTGGGTGTTCTGATGTTGTCGATATAAAGGTAGAATTTAAAAACGGTCGGATAAAAAACGCTTGTTTTAAGGTTTTTGGCTGTCCTGGTGCGGTGTCAGCAACAGATGTTTTTATTGATATGATAAAAGGGAAAACCATCGAGGAAGCACTGCGTGTAAAAGAAGAGGATATCGCACGTGCGTTAGGAGGATTACCAGTTGAATCTATGCATTGTACCCATCTCCCTATGGAGGCATTTCGAAAGGCTATAGAAGACTATAAACATATGATTAAAAAATAAAATAATTTGTAATATGTATAAAATAAAGGAATGGATAGTGAAATTAAAAAATAAAAGGAGGAAAATTTTATGGAAGAAGAAAAAAAAGAATGTTATTCGATGCCTTTGATAGGCGATGAAGCACCGCATTTCAAAGCAAAAACCACAATGGGTGAAATCAATTTCCCAGAGGACTATAAGGGAAAATGGGTGATCCTATTTTCTCATCCTGCTGATTTTACTCCAGTATGCACCACTGAATTCATGACCTTTGCAACTATGCAGGGAGACTTTAAAAAACTTAACTGTGAACTTATCGGATTGTCCATCGATAGTATTTATGCGCACATTGCTTGGCTACGAACAATAAAAGAAAAGATAGAGTACAAAGGAATGAAAAATGTTGAAGTGAAATTCCCATTGATTGAAGACATCAAAATGGAGGTTGCAAAGAAGTTTGGTATGCTACAACCAAATGCATCAACAACGCAAGCAGTACGAGCTGTATTTATGATTGACCCAAATGCAAAAATCAGAGCAGTACTGTACTATCCACTATCAAATGGCCGAAATATGGAAGAAATAAAACGGTTGCTATTGGCTCTACAGAAATCTGATAAGGAAGGAATTGCCACACCTGCAAACTGGCAACCAGGTGAAGATTGCATAATTCCACCACCAGGTTCATGTGGAACTGCAAAAGAACGTGTTGAAAAGAAAGAAAAAGGCAAATACTGCCTTGATTGGTTCATGTGCTTCAAAAAAGAATAAAATACAAAATCTCTATTTTTTCCTTTATTTGTTTGTAAATTAAATCCAGTGGCAAACAAATAATCAAATAGAACTATATCATCAGGACATATTGCATATAAAATAAATTTATTCAGTTAATTCTTCTACTTCTTTTTTACCATCTTCTAACGCTTCAACTTGTTCCTTATCGAACATCAACAAGAGCGCTTGAAACTCACCAACATGTTCTTTTTCTTCGTTAGCAACGTCAAGTAAAACTGTTTTGATGCTTTTGTTTTTTGCAAGTGCTGCCATTTGTTCATAGAGATTTATTGCATCTAGTTCAGCAATTATTGCTGTTCTTAAAATTTCTTTGTCAATATCTTCAGGTTTTATTTTATTTAAATCAATTGGTATTTTTGATAACATATTTTCTACCCCGAAAAATTTTAATTTAGCAATAACAAACTTAATAAAAAATGTTTTCTTTATTAGAAATGCTAAATTATGAGTGAAAAAGCACAGATGTTCAACAAAAAAGCATCTAAATCAAAATACAAAGCAGATCAAATTATCGAAAAACTTGCGTTGAAGCCTGGGCAGATAATTGCAGATATAGGTTCTGGTGGAGGATATTTTACATATAGATTTGCTAACATAGTCGGTGATAGAGGGAAGGTCTATGCTGTTGATACAAATGAAGAGTTATTGGATTTCATCAAGAAACAAGCAAAAGAAAAAGAATTGCCCAATATTACAACAGTACTTACTGCATCAGAACATTCTGATTTGCCAAAAAATAAGTTTGATTATATTTTCATGCGAAACATGACTCACCACTTGACAAATCGAGTTGACTATTTTAAGAATTTAAAAGAGATGTTAAAATCAGATGGAAAAGTAGTCATAATTGAATACGATGGCAGAGGGAAATTCTTCAGTTTTCAAAAACTTCATCGACATTTCGTCCTACAACAAACAATAATTGATGAAATGGAAAAAGCAGGATATGCCATATACAAAAGTTTTGATTTTCTATCAGAACAATCATTTACAATATTCTCCATAGACTAATGAATCAAAGAATAAGAAGTGAATATGAAGTGGGCGACACAGTTATATATAACACGGTTTTTTACTGTGACTAAAATAAAGGTAAAAGTGGGTATATGAGCTTTAATAAATCAAATCTTAAAAAAGGCCTTCCAAAAGAGACACAGTCGTTATGCCCAGAGTGCAAAAAAATTGTTAAAGCTACCATCTACGAGAAGAATGGTAAGGTTTTGATGAAAAAAACCTGCGAGGAACACGGTGATTTCGATGATGTCTATTGGTCTGATGTAGACATGTATCTAAAGGCTGAGGAATGGGCATATGATGGCAAGGGCGTAGATAACCCAAAAGTTACAAATGCAAAGGTATGCCCAGATGATTGCGGTCTTTGCAACCTTCACCTATCACACACTTGTTTAGCCTTAATTGATTTAACCAATCGTTGTAACCTGAAATGCCCCATCTGTTTCGCTAATGCTAACGCAGCAGGCTACGTATTTGAGCCATCTTACGACGAAATTGTTCGTATGATGGAGAACCTGCGAGCAGAACGTCCTGTGCCTTGTAAAGCATTACAGTTCGCTGGCGGTGAACCAACGATTTATCCACGTTTTATGGACGTTATTGCTAAAGCAAAAGAACTGGGTTTTGCGCAGATACAGGTTGCTACAAATGGTTTGAAGATGGTTGACTTTGATTTCTGCCAGCAGATGAAAAACGCTGGTATGAACACGATTTATTTACAGTTTGATGGATTAAGAGAACAAGACTATATTGCTGCCAGAGGAAGAAAACTGTTGGATGTTAAGTTGAAAGCAGTAGAAAACTGTAGAAAGATTAAACCGAAACCGTTATCCACGGTACTGGTTCCAACTGTTGTTAAAACAATAAACGACGATCAGGTTGGAGAGATAGTAAAATACGCTGTAAAAAATGCTGATGTTGTGCGTGGTGTAAACTTCCAACCAGTAGCATTTACAGGTAGAATAGATAAAGAACAACTTGAGAAACAACGATATACCATACCTGATTTAATTCACGACCTAGAGAAACAAACAAATTTCCTCAAAAAAGAGGATTTCTACCCGGTGCCACTTGTTGCACCAATATCTGACCTTGTCTCAATATTATCTGACCGCGAAGAGATAACCTTCTCAGCCCATCCACATTGTGGTTATGCGACATTTGTTTTCATAAACAAAGGAAAAGTAACACCGATTCCAAGGTTTGTAGATGTGGAAGGTTTATTTACAAGAATGGAAGAATTGTCAGGAAAAGCAAAGAAGCTGAAATTTTTCATAAAACTTTATAGGACTGTTAAAAAGAAACACGATGTTGCTAAAACATTCGACAAATACTTCGGAGAGTTTATCGATAAAAACAAGATGCCTGAAGGACTAGATATAATGGAGATACTATCCAATATAGCATCTGAGAAAGACAAGAAATCTGTCGGTAAATTCACATGGAAGACTATGATGATTGGTGCTATGCATTTCCAGGATTCATATAACTATGACATTGAGCGTGTGAAACGTTGTGTTATTCATTATGCAACACCTGATGATAGGATAATACCGTTTTGTGCCTATAACGGTGGACCAACTTTCAGGACTGAGGTTGAAAAGAAATTCAGTATTCCTCTAGATGAATGGAAAAAAACACATAAAGAATGATAACTATATATTAAAAACTAATAATTTTTAAATTCTAGTTATCAAGAATACATCTGAACAATATACCAAAAATAAAGACTTATTAACAACCCAAATATTTCAATGAAAGGTTTTAATTAATGAACGCTGTTGAAAGATTACTATGGTGGTTACTAGGTAGTTCAGTAGGTGGCTATAACAGATGTCGTATTATAGAGGAACTACTTAAAAGACCATACAATACTAATGAACTTTCAACGATTTTAAATTTAAATTATAAAACCATAAGACATCATCTTGAAATTTTACAAAAAAATAGATTGATAGTTTCTACTGGCCAAGCTTATGGCAAAATATATTCACCATCAGAATTTTTAGAAGAAAATATTGAATTTTTTAAAGAAATTTGGGGTAAAATTGGGAAAAAATAGATAAAATATAAAGTATTTGAAAAGGTGGAAATATGAAAGAATTGCCGTACAAAAACAAAATAAATCCTAGAACAAAGGCATTAATAGTAATATTATGTCTTTTTTTAATTGGTATAATAATTGGTTTGATTATTTCCAATATCGGAATAATATTTTTAAAAGAAACAGCAGACAAACAAGGTATTGAAATCACCGATACAATTGAGAGACGTATAGCAAATAGTTACAGTTGGTTAATTACTATTACCTGTATTGATGCGGCTCTTTTGATTGGTCTGCTTTGGATATATTTTGATACTTATAGAAAAACAAAATCTAGTTTTATGATTGGTTTAAACTTCTTCATAATTATATTTCTAATAAAATCGATTCTTTCAGTAGTTTATCTAAATTCATTTTTCAATGAATCTATTGTGCTTTTACCAAATGCCATAAAAACAATAGGAACTTCAGGTATAGGGCCATTAGGTTTTTTTATAAATATTTTTGAAATAATAGCCATCAGTATTCTACTTTACATAAGTATGGAGTAAAATATGGGTAAGATTTGGGTAAAAATTTAAATCTTAGGAGTAACTACTTTTTATTAAAAATGGAGGCAAAAAATAATATGAGAAAAAAATTGTTAATAATCGGCATATGCGCATTATTTATTTTAATGCCAACGCTGGTCGCAGTTCCAAGTCTCAGTTCTATGAAAAAAGTAAAAACGCAGATAGAAGCTTCCAGCCTGGTAACCCCTACGCCCGATGACTATGATGGTACATTCATAGGTGCATTTGGTCGCGTATACAAAGCCGAGAACGGTTCATGGGCCAAAGAAGCCTATGGCTATCTTGCAGGTGTCTACAAACAAGGTGGCAGATATAAAAGGGTACTAGCTTATATTTATGACTTAAACCAAACACAAGTAGGATACATTGGATTTATATCGGCAAATAAATTCCTCGTTGGAAAAATAAAGAATATGCAAAACCAATCAGCACCAATTGTAGGTTTCATATTCTACAATGAAGAATATTTCATTGGCAGAATAATGAGTGTTGTCGGTCCAGCTCCGCATATATGGGGCGCATACACACCAAACTAAAAATTTTTCATTTTTCTTTTTTTATTTATTTTCCTATAGATTTATAAGATATGGTTTTATAAAGTTTTATTTATGTGCCTAGCAATACCTGGTAAAATAGTCGAAATCGACGAGAAAAAAGAACATGCTATTGTTGATTACGGAAAGGGCACTAGACGCAAAGCAAACATAACACTTGTTGATGTAAAAATCGGCGATTATGTTCTTGTCCATGCTGGTTTCGCAATACAGGTTTTAGATGAAAAAGAAGCGAAAGAAACACTAAAACTTTTTAGAGAGATGCTTTCCATGGAGGAATCGTAGTGTTTTCTCTCAAAGACAAAAAACTAGCGGATGACATAGTATCTAGAATAAAAAAATTGGATGTTAACTTAAAGTTTATGCATGTTTGTGGTACGCATCAAGATACTCTTGTAAAACATGGTCTGGATGCTTTACTTAAAAAATGTGGCATAGAAATCGGACAAGGACCAGGTTGTCCTGTTTGCGTTACTACTCAGAAAGAGATTGAAGAAATGCTGCTCCTTGCAAAAAAGGGAAATATAGTGACAACTTTTGGTGACATGATGAGAGTGCCAGGTGAAAAACATTCATTGCAGAGTATGAGGGCAGAAGGCTTTGATGTTAGAACTGTATATGGTATAGAAGATGCTGTTTATATAGCTGAAAAAAACAAAAATAAAGACGTTGTTTTCATGGCAGTTGGATTTGAAACTACTGCGCCTACAACTGCTTCGGTTTTACTGAAAAATCCTCCTAGTAATTTTTCTGTTCTTAGTTGTCATAGATTGATACCACCTGCATTGAAAGCTATTCTGGACATGGGTGAGATAAAGATAGATGGTTTGATACAACCAGGGCATGTATCCACAATTATTGGTACTAAACCTTATGAATTTATTTCAAAGGATTACAAAGTTCCGCAGGTTGTAGCGGGTTTTGAACCACTTGATCTATTGATGGGCGTTTGGATGCTTGTTGAACAGATTCAACACGGAACTGCAACAGTTAATAATGAATATATTAGAGCCGTAAATGAAGATGGCAACGTAAAAGCAAAAAAGGCCATAGATGAGGTTTTTGAGCCGGTTAATAAGAAATGGAGAGGATTCCCTGTTATCTCACAATCTGGTCTGGATTTAAGAAAACAATTTAAAATATATGATGCACGTAAGAAATATGATAATGAGCTAGAAGATTTGAAAAATAAAGAATTCAAAGAACCAAACGGATGCAAATGTGGAGAATTATTAAGAGGATTATTGTCACCAAAAGATTGCCCATTGTTTGGAACCCGATGTAGGCCAGATAGCCCTGTTGGTCCCTGCATGGTTAGTATAGAAGGTAGCTGCAACATCGAATATCGTTATAAAAAATAAAAAGTATGTTTTCATACTGATTCTTCTATAATCCACCTATAATTAAACTAGGATCGCCAAGTAATACCCATTCCTGTACTGTTTTAGCATCAATACAAGAACCACTACCGCTAGATTCATTCCAATTAATTGGGTTTTCCTCTAGGAAACCAGCGATACAATTATTCCAAATCTTCCCAATAACCTTTTCGCCTTTTGCATATTCTTCAAAGAATTGTACGCTTAGCCAATTACTACCAGCGCCATCATACTCAGCACTATACCAACACAAACCAGTTGACCCAATAGTAGCAATAGAACCACCACGCGGCGAAGAAACTAGCTCCCAGCTCCAACAAGGTTTCATCCAAGGGAAAAAAATCCACCAAAAATTATTACCAGAGCTTACATCGAATTTACTATTCTGACAGCCGTCAACAAGGCATATCGGCAGTTTGTTTTTATTAAACAAAAACAACATATTAAACAAACCAAAATTACCTATCGTTTCATCAGGAGAATAAGTAGCCCATATAGTTGGACTTCCATGGCCAGATAAGTAAATAAAACCACATCCCTTGTTTATCTCACGGATTATACTCCAAGGTTTTTTAGTAAGCTTACCATTTGAAGCCCAGAGTTTAACAGGAGTAAAACCTTCCATGGCATTTAATGCAATCTGAGTGTAATTTTCGCCCTCAAAACCAGGAAATTTACTATATGTATCGCCACCAGCCACAACCATTCTTTTAAACCATGAATCAGCAGCAGCCTTACTCTCATAATCTATAATCTTACGAACTACTATCTGAACATCGGATGTATCAATACATGCTAATCTACCAAGACAAACATCGGGTTTGAGGTCAATAGGTCCATCTTCAGCAAAACCACCAGTCCATTCAGCGAATTTATCATTATCGTTTTTGTCCCAGCTAGAAAAATTTGCGTATGAGTCATAAATATCTGCATAGTAAAGATCGCTTATAAAAGTCGGTTCAGGATGCAGAGAATAATTATCATTTGTGTAACTATAACGAATAGGAACCTGATCTGCATCTCCGACAAGAAGAACATAAACAACATCCCAGTTTTCTATCGAGTTTTTTATGAAATATTTTATTTTCTCTTGATCGTCCCGACCTTGGACGGAGAAATAAGTACCATCGTATATCTCATCAAGTGAAACAAAAACAGTATCTAATCCTCGATCATTTTTGTGATCAATCAAAGGCTGGAGATAAGAAGCAAAAGACGATGGACCAATAACGACCATATCATAGCTAGTTCCAGTAACTTTTTTTTCCGCATTAATATCAACTGGTAAAATTGCAGTTGTAGTAAATAAGATTGCCAATATTACTCCTATTGTTTTTTTATACATGTCTTCTTGCCCCCCTGTAGAATAATATAATTGGTTTTAATATAAATAATTGTTGGAACAAATATCCTACAAGGTAAGAAAAAGATAGGTTTTTACAGTGATTTCATTTCTATTTATTGCGCTTCTTCAGATAATTTATTATGAAATAAAACGTTGCTGTTGAAGCTAAAAAACAAAATACTGAAACATAAATTAAACTAATTACAACCTTGTTTGTAAAAGGGTCATCTGGCGTTTCCAAGGTTGATGCTAGTCCCTGTGGATTTTTTGTCATAATTGAATTTAACATAGGATAGAACAAGAAAACAGACAATAATGTTATTAGAATTATTGAAAGTATTAATGCTTGTAATAGTGTTTTCCAATTTATTTTCATCTCATCTCCTCCACAATAAAATCTAATGGTTCCTTATTAACTTGCTCTTTTTACTTCAACAGGAGTAAATCATATTTTTTACCGGTAATTTTACCGGTAATCATGAGTTCAAATCCTTTCCCCTGCACTAATTTACACGGACTTTATTTCCAATTTATTTCCAACAATAACATTTTGTCCTAAAGCTATGCCACCATCGCCATTAGGCACGTGATCATGTACAATTAAAGACAAACCGGACTTCTTTACTTGTTTTTCAACCATTTCAGTGACTGGAATATTATATGAAACCCCGCCAGTAAGGCCTATGGTTTTAATGTTATTGACCTCGGCATTTTCAACTGCGATTTCAACAAGTTTATCAACAACTGTTTTCACCATGGAGTAAGCAATGTCTGCTTTCCGGGTTTCTGTAAAAGGTGGTTTTATTTTTTCTTCAATCTGTCCAAAAAGATCGGTTGTACCGATAACACCATTTTTAACCTCTACATCAAAAGAATATTTTGGTTTGCCTAGAGCAAGATATTTTTCAAGCTTCATCGCAGGCTCACCATCATAGGTCCGCTTAGTACAAATATCAAGATAACATGACAATGCATCAAGAACCCTGCCAAAGCTACTAGACTTAGGCGATTTGTCCATCATTTTACTAAGTACGTTTGCATCCTTTCCAGTGAAATATTTTTCTTCATCGAATTTCTTGAATATCGCAAAAACCAATCTTCGTGGATCCATCGTAGCCTGATCACCACCTAAAAGTGGGATGTTTTCAAGATGACCAACCCGCTCAAAAGAATCAAATCTTGAAAACAGTACTTCACCTCCCCAGAACGTGCCATCGCTACCATAACCTAGCCCATCAAGCGTCAAAACAACGCTTTCATCTAATTTGTTGTCTAACAATAATGATGCTGCATGAGCCCAATGATGCTGCACCTCAAAAACCGGTGCTGAGAACTCTTTTGAAAACTTTTTAGCAACCTCTCTTGAGTTATAGCCCGGGTGAAGATCCATCACCACTGCATCGATAGCTTTTTTATCCATAGTTAATCTCATTAGATGTCTGATGCTTTGTTCAAGGAACTCCAAAACAGAGTAATACTTTGAGTTGCCAATATACTGCGTAGCATACAATTTATTGCTGCATGAAACTGCTCCGCAGATGTTCTCACCCGCACCCACACTAATAATGTTTTTATCATAGGTTACATAAAATGGTTCGGGTACAAAACCTCTTGATTTGCGAAGGAAAAAAGTTTTACCTTTCCAGATCCTAACAACTGAATCATCTGTTCTATTGGGTATATCTCTATTATGCATTAGATAATAGTCTGCATCTAGCAAAAAAGCATCATCATTGTTTGTTATCATTGGCTCCCCATGGATATTTGCAGAGGTCATGATAACTGCATCAGATTTCAAAAAAGAAAAAATAATATGGTGCAGACCAGTGTATGGAAGATACAAACCAATTGTGTTCAAACCAGGTGAAACATCCTCTGCTTTTTTCTTTTTAACAAGAACAATCGGCCTGCTCTTAGACAGCAATAGTTTACGTTCATCATCTGAAATATCGCCATATTTCTCTGCTGTTTTAATGTCTTTTACCATTACCGCAAAGGATTTCTGAGGCCTATGATACCACACGCGGAAATGTTTTATCTCATCTATCTTGCAACAGATGTGCATGCCACCCCATGATTTTATGATACCTATACTGCCATCATCTATGTGTTCTGCGAAACGCTGAATTGCTTTCTGATTTCCAAGATCCTTCTTTTTTTTATCATACAATCTATATTCTGGTCCACAGGTTGGGCATGATATAGTCTGGGCATGATATCGCCTGTTCAATGGATTTTCGTATTCTTCTTCACATTTTTTGCAGAGTTTGAAATCATTCATAGAAGTGCGTTCTCTATCATATGGAACGTCTTTTATGAGACTGAATCTTGCTCCACAAACAGTACAATTAGTGAAAGGAAAAAAAATTCTCCTGTTCTTTATGTTGAAAATTTCTTCTAAACAATCATCACAAGTTGCTATATCCGCTGGTATTTGTGACTGCTTCGCACCTTTTTTGCTATGTAGTATTTTGAAGTCTCTGAATATTCTGTTGTCTTTTCTAACTATAATCTCGCCTATTTTTGCTATAGACGGTAACTCTTTTTTTACTTGGTCAATAAAATCTTTTGGGTTTCTGTCAACAACAACCTCTACCTCAGAACCAGTGTTTAAAACATAACCTTTCAGACACATCTGTGTTGCTACACGATATATGGTTGGTCTAAAACCAACTCCCTGGACAATGCCTTTGAATATAAACTTGGTTGAATTAGTCATCTTTATTCAACAATCAAATCTTTTGAGTACTTGTCAGTATCTGCCAGCAAAAACTCTTTGCTCATACTAAGACAGTTCACAGGACAGATTTCGTTGCATTGCGCACAGAAAGTACATCTGGCCAGATAGATTTTGATTTTCTTGCCCTCTGGTTTGAACTCTATGGCACCTGATGGACAGACTTTTATACAGAGCTGACAGCCTATGCATTTTTCTCTATCATACTGTATTTTTCCCCTGAAGCCATCTGGTACTTCTACAGGTGGTACGATCTGTGTTTTACCGTTTTGTACGTTTTCCATGAACTTTGTTGTAGAAGATGGAGTGTATTTTGCTGGGAACTTGTTTGTAAAAGGTTTTTTGAACATCTGAGCAAAAACCTGTGGCAGCATAGAAAATCTCATGCCATAAGCCTCCTTGTTTTCTCAACGCTCATACGATGCAACGTCTCCTTATCCAAGATGTGCCTCTCGTTTTTATGTACGATTGAGACACGGTTAGTACAAGACATACATGGATCTGTGGACGCGGCAACAATCGGTATATCGGCTATCTGTTGACCCTTAAGCATTGGAATCCATGGTAAAATATTGCTGTAGGTTGGTGCACGGACTTTCCAAGAATAAGGCGCATCGCCTTCATTCAGTTTCACATAGTGGAAAACTTCACCACGCGGTGCCTCCATACGACCAATACCCTCACCTTTAGCTTTTTTAAGTGTTGCAAGCAGTTTAGCGATCTTCTTTTCAGCAACTATATCGCCAGCTGGCATGTTCTTGATACACTGTTCAATGAGATCAATTGATTGTTTAACCTCCAGTAGACGAACAATAATTCTATCGTAAACATCACCGTTCACCTCACCAGTTAACACATCAGGTGTTACGTAATCAAATTCCAGGTCACCATATGCGAAATACGGTTGGTCAAGTCTAACATCCTTTTTCACACCGGATGCACGAGCAGTAGGACCAACAGCACAAAGACTCAATGCATCCTCTTTCTTTAAAATACCGCAGCCCTGGCTACGCAACTTAAACGTTTTATCATCAAGGAAAATGTGACGCAGTTTCTCAAAATTCTCCTTAAAATAATTAAGGGTTTCAAAAATCCTAGGATGCATATCTTCTGTTATATCACGTCTTACACCACCAATCATAGTGATGCCTTTTGTGACACGGTTACCAGTCAAATACTCGGTTAAGTCAAGTACTTTTTCTCTCATCTGCCAAGTCAAAAACAACACAGAATCAAAACCTATCTCATGAGCAGCTACACCAGCCCACAAAATATGGGAACAAATTCTCTCAAGTTCACCATGAATAACTCTCAAATAATTTGCTCTATCGGGAACCACGATCTTTGATACTCGCTCTACACCTAGGGCAAAAGCCATAGGATGACAATAAGAACAAATACCGCAGATACGCTCAGCTAAATACAAAATCTGTATAGGGTTACGTTTTGTACCAGCCCACTCAATACCTCTGTGAACATGACCAAGGGCTACATCAACGTTAACGATTTTTTCGCCATCAATCTCAAACTCAAACATCACAGGTTCCTTAAGAGCAGGATGAATAGGACCAATAGGTAGTTGATAAGTGGTCTTCGTAGTACCTTTACTCATTTTTTCACCCCATGAAGATTCCTAACCATCTTATCAGGACCGGTCTCATCACGACGCCATGGGAAAACACCCTCTGGAAAATCATCAGAGATGAAAATCCTGGTATTCTTTGGGATTCCCTTAACCTTAATACCTAGCATCTCCTGTTTCTCCTGCTCAGAGATAACAGCACCGGGGATAAGATCAGTAATAGTCTCAATAACAGGGTTAGACTTAGGCAACTCGACTGTTATATTGATAGAAACCTCATGGTTTCTCTCACCACCGTATAAAGAGAAATGATAAACCAACTCGATGTTACTTCCCATGTCGTATCCTGATGCGACAGCAAAATGTGGATGCTCATCAAATGTAAACAAATGTTTTACAACATCTTTGAAAATGCTCTTGTCGATTCTCATCCAGATATGAGAAAACTCGGTTTTTTTAGAACCATGAGCATATTTTTCTATGCGAGATTCCTTGATTTTTACTTGGAATTTATCAGCAAATGATTTAACCAAATCCTCCGGTGTTAAACACTTAGTCATTTTTTCGCCTCCAAGGTCTCAAGTTTCATCCATGCCTTTGCAACACCATTGATAATATTTTCTGGACGTGGCGGACAACCAATCACATAAACATCAACAGGAATAACATTGTCAATAGGACCAACTAGGTTATATGATTCATAAAATACATCACCTGTGTTACCACAGTTACCTACACAAATCACAGCCTTTGGATCAGGCATCTGCTCATATGCACGCTTAACCTTTTCAACCATCTGCCTAGTAACAGGTCCAGTGACCAGAAGCGCATCGGCATGACGAGGAGAACCAACAAGTTTTATACCAAAACGCTCAGCATCATACCTGGGGCAAAGAGCAGCAATGATCTCAATGTCACAACCATTACAAGAACCGGAGTTGATATGATATACCCATAAAGCTTTTTTAAAAGACTTAGGTAGACCTTTCGCCATAAAACAACCCCAATTAGCAGAGATTTTATTCCGGGTGGAGGTAATCTAAGAGACTATTAAAAATTTCCGCAAAAGGTTAACATATCCTAGGAACAGGGTCACCAAGTGGTTTATGCAAGATACGTCTTCCACCAACAGTTGTCTCAAGAACCACGCCTTTTACTTTCTTTGTCGCACTGCCAATAATGGCAGCGTTTTTACCAAACTGGTGTTTTTTAAGAACTTTAAGCACATCATCTGCTTTCTCTTTAACAACACCAATCACCACTTTGCCCTCGTTACCAATCTCAAGAGGGTCGATACCAAGCATATCACAAGCAGATCTAACGCCCTGAGGGACAGGTATATTTTCTTCATCTAGTACAATCCCTACTTTGGATTTCTCGCTAAACTCATTTACAGTATTAGCTAAACCTCCTCTCGTCGGATCTTTAGCAGAAACAACGCCTCCTTCTTTGAACATCTTTTCCATAAGATCATTCAGCGGGGCGATATCTGATTTAATTCTGGTTTCAAAACCATATCCCTCCCTAAAAGATAAAAGAGCGATACCGTGTTCACCCATATTACCAGAAACAATGATAACATCACCGTCTCTTAGGTTTGAATCAACAAGCCATCTACTATTGAAACTTCCATATCTTTTTATTACTTTGATATTATGACTGAGGAAACTACTTCGTCTACCTATGCCGCTTGTATTAATCATAAATTCTTGTATCGCACCTTTTTCGACAACCTTTGTATCACCAGTTATAATTGGAACGTTTGCTTTAGTTGAAGTTGTTGCCATGCTTTTCACAATTTTTTCAAAAATTTCCATTGAAAATCCTTCTTCTATTATGAAACCAGCAGAAAGAGCAATAGGTTTTGCACCGAGAACAGATACATCATTTATTGTCCCACAGACAGAAAGAGAGCCTATATCACCACCAGGAAAAATAAGTGGAGACACGGTATGGGAATCAGTGGAAAAAACAATGTCATCAATAACAGCCGCATCATCAAGCATATCAAGAGAAACTTCTACAGATGGGTTTTTTTGTTTTACAAAATATTTCAAAATGTTTTTCTTTATGAGCGAATCCATTAATTCCCCGCCGGCACCATGAGCAAGTTTTATTTTTTCTGTCATTTAAATTCCAAGTCGTATCTTATTTTGTAGATTTATGCGATGCATAAGTTTTATTTATAGTCTGTGTTTCAGGGTAGCTAACTATGTGGCAGAATCTTGTATTGTCGATAATCAACTTTTTTTTTATTTTAACGCTGTTACCAGCCATCATTAGAAACTACAAATTAAAAGATACGCATACACAGTCTCTTCTCACCTATCTACTAACTGGTTTTCTGCTCACGGTCATGTCGCTAGTACTGTATACTGTAGACGAGTTATCAGCGAGTAGCCTCTCAACAGCTGCAGGAACAGTACCATGGTTTATACTTGCGTATCAAAAAATAAAATACAGCAAAATAAAATCCTAAATTTTTATTTATATGGGGTAGAATCATCAAATGAAATATCTTGTAATGTGCATCGGTAATAGAGATGGTGGAGACGATGCAATCGGACCTTATATGGCAGATAAGTTAAAAACTTTTGAAAATAAAGATCTTGGTGTAATAGATTGTGATATTGTACCGGAAAATTATACATCGATTGCTAAAAAATATAAACCAGATAAACTCATAATAATTGATGCGACTAAGATGGGGTTAAATCCTGGTGAGATGCGAATTGTTCCTAAAGAAAAGATTGGTTCAATGCATGTAAGCACCCACGGAATTCCTCTATCGGTCTTGATGACTTATCTTGAAACTTACATTAAAGAAATTATTTTAGTTGGAATTGAACCGGGGAGTTTTTCCGGTAAAATAAGTAGCTCAGTTAAAAAAAGTGGAAATAAGCTGATTGAAATTATAAAAAATAAAAAATTAGAAGAGATAGAAACGCTCCAGTGAAATTATCATTCTTCAATTTCTTCAACTGGTTCGTTTATACCTTCTAGACCTTTTGGTGCACCTGGGGAAATCATATATCCTTTCCTTTTTTTCCTCCAGTTTGCCCATCTAGCTAAAACCAGTGGCAACACAACAATTGAAGTAATAAAAGCGTAAACAAGAGTGATTGCAGTAATTATACCAAATTGTTGCTGTGGTGGAATTGGTGCAAAAGCAAGAACTCCAAATCCAAACATGGAACTCAATGCAGCAATAAAGAGGGCACTGCCAGTGCGTGAGATTGTTTCAGATACTGCTTTTACAACATCTCCTGTTTTATCGGCAACCAGTCTGAAACGCTCAGTAATGTAACAGGCATAGTCTATACCAACACCGATTGTGATGCAAGTGACTGTTATTGTCAAAATATTTAGAGTATACCCGATGAAGTACATGGTTCCAAGCACCCATATTATGGAAATTGTAACTGGGATCATGGCAATCAGTCCAAGTATCGGGTTTCTATAAATCAGAGATAACATTATGGCTGCGAGAATGAAACAAACAATTGTAGAGACGATTTGGCTTTCAGTCATGTTTTTAAGAATTGTTAAAGTGATAAGCATGCTACCGGTTGCAGTTGGTGATGCATCTCCATAACTGGTAAGATCGTCGTTTAATTCATCTCTAAAAACTTCCAGATCTTTTGTTACATCCCCGCTTGTATTGGAACCGATGTTTGTGTAGACTCTGATCATCGTTGCTTTGTACTCATCTGCATCTTTGTAGAGAACACTTTTTACTTGGGCGCCATATTCATCGCTTTCATAAAGATAATCATAGAAATTCTGTACATCTTCATCGGTTTTTGGCAAATCAGTTGATGTATCAATATTATAAACATTTACCAGGGTTTGATTATTTGCAACCGCTTGCCGAATTATCGTATAAATGCTCTCTGTTTTTGTACTACCATCGGTTTTTCGTGCAACATATTGATCATCATCAAGATTTTCATGAGTTGCCTCAAGTCCTTGTAATACTTGAGTGGTTGCTACATCACCTTCGACAAGTATGTATTCTTGGTCCTGACTCGAGTACGGAAAATCTTCGCTTATCTTGTTAAAAATGGTTAGCGCAGGGCTGTCTTGTGGAATAAATTGCTCCATGCTAAACCCTGATTCCAACTGTGAAATTCCAGCACCCATTATCAAACAAATCAGAATAGTAACTAGAAAGACTTTTTTCTCATGACGAATCAGTGCACATGCGAGTCGTTCCATAGCATTTTTTACAGAAAATATTTGTTTCTTCGGTTTTATTTTTATTGCCTTCTTTTTTCTGTCAACGATGTATCTAATCGCAGTTAGAAACACCATTGTAATAATGAATGTATAAGTAATTCCAAGGGCCAGAAAGATTCCAAAATCCCTTATCGGAGGAAGACTGGCAGTTAGAAACGAAAGGAACGCAACAAACGTAGTGAACCAAGCCAAAAAGATTGCGACGCCGACTTCTTTAATTGAAAGTCGTATTGCCTCTGCTGGTTTTCTTCCTTTACCAAGTTCTATACGATAGTTGTACAATAGATTAACTGAGTATTCTACTCCCAAACCAATATTTAAAGGAAGCAATGCAACAGCAATTATGTTAAAAGAGATGCCGAGCAAGGCCATAGTCCCGAATAACCAAATACACGAAAAGACAAATACAAGGATGGGTAGAATTACATATGATGGTTTTCTGAACGCCAGAAATAGTATGCACATAATTATTATAAAAATAGCTGGTCCGATGATAGTCATTGCATCCATTGCAACATCGTTTATCTGCGTAGAAACAATGCTCTCACCTGTTGCTTGTGCTGAAATTGATTCAAATTGATTGTCAAGCTCGGTTATTCTATTGACTATATCGCTATCAAATTCTGCTTGTTCAATAGAATCACCAATTGTATTGTCAAGTTGAATGATAATTATACTTGCCTTAGGTGTTTTTGTTTCTTTATAATCTTTTGAAATAAAAGATAAAGCATTAACCTTCAAATCGCTAAAAAACTGAGGGATTATAGGGAATATGTTTGCCGATGCATCTTTGTCAGGTGCGGTATCAGTGTAAACCCATGAGGTTCCCATGTCTTTCATTGAGAACGTCCCGGGAAGCATATCAGTTATACCTGAGAAGTCATCTAAATTAACACCGTATCTTTGCAACATCCGCGAAACCAATCTGCCAAATACTGGCCTATTTTGAAGTCGCTCAATACGATTAAACAAGTAGCTAGTGTTTGCAACTATACGATCACCAGGTCGATGCAGAATAGGTGTTTGGTAATATCTTACACCTGCAGTGAAATTAGAAAGTTTAGCTGGCAGCTCAAAAGAGTCGAATTGAGGCGCTATTCCAAATTTACCTAATTCTTCTCTCGGGACAATTATGTTTATTCTGTTTGTTGCTGTGTCAAAAGTTACATTTGCTTCTTCAAGATGCATAGGGAAAGAAATTTCTTGACCAGGTGGTTGAATCCATAGATATGCATCGTTTTTGTAGGACTTAAGTAGCGTATGGGTTCTAATATCTTGAGCGATCTGTTTTATGTTTCCTAGAAATCCTTTTCCAATTTCCCAAAAAGAACTTGTTGGTTCAATGCGTGCAGCTATCTGATATTTCATTTTGTATTCTGGGGGGGTTAAAGTATTTTCAAACTCTATGTACCACTCCATAGTGTTTACTCTTGAAAACGGAGGTTTATTCGTTGATTTAAAATATGATAGATCATAAACTTCTATAGAAAAAGTTACACTACCGTTATCTTTTGATATGTAGTAGTTTTTGATGTCCGTACTATCAATTGATTTTCCTTTCGAGATGCGTGATCTTTTGTAATCAGTTGGTTCATTTGGATCATCTGTGCTCAAAATTTTTATTTCCTCTTGAATAGGTTCATTTAGTAGGTCGTTTAATGCAGTATTGATTTCTACGTCTGTGCAGTTTTCTAGAGTTTTATTAAATTCCATCTTACAAATTGTATCCACAAACATAGTTATGGAGACGCTACCATTTACTCCAGATATTTTCTCAATTTCTTTTTGGATCTTGTATTGATCGCGTAGCGCCTCTGGTGTTATGGTACTTTCTGTTTGTTGTTTTTCTACAAGAACAAACATGACCTGTTGGTTCATTCCAAAATACTCTGAGATTCTACCGTTAGCTTTTACTAGCTCATTATCAGGAGCGAAATCCTCAAAATTGGTTTTAAATTCTAAACGTGGGATTAGCGAAGCAAAACCTATAGTTATGATTAAAATTAAGATAACCACGAGCCATGGTTTTTTTTCTATAATTCTCCCCAATTGTTTTAACATTGTTATCTTTCTTTGTTTTAACTATAATGTTAGTGTGACATTATTGGTATATATGATTTTCGGGATTAATATAAAATATGTTAATATAATTTTCTCCTAATTGATAACACTATAAAGTTGTAAAACAAACAAATGGTTAATATGGGTATTTTTTACCAAGAACCTCAGTTGAAGCAAGAGCAGCTATTGCACCTTCAGCACATGCAGTGACAACTTGTCGTAAGCCACCGGTTATATCACCAGCTGCATAAACTCCTTTGATACTCGTTCTCTGCTGTTTGTCAACAACAACAAAACCTTTTTCATCGAGTTTTACACTAAGTTCTTTCGCAAGCATATTCTGTGGTTCTTCGCCAATTGAAACAAAAACTCCGTCAACAATTATTTTAGATTTTTTGTTACTTTTTACATCAAGAATTTCAAGATATTCGACTTTTTGATTTCCCCGTATAGATTCCACATGAGAATTATAAACAATCTCTACACCTTTAGCCATTGCTTCATCTTGATAAACTTGCTCTGCACGTAACTGATCACGTCTATGAATCAAAAATACTTCTTCGCAGCCTATCTGTTTCAAGAAAATAGCTTCGATAACAGCAGAGTTCCCGCCACCGATAACAGCAACTTTTTTCCCTTTGAAAAAGAAACCATCACATGTTGCACAATAAGAAACCCCTTTTCCTGTTAGTTCTTTCTCACCAGGTGCATTTATTTTCCGGTACTCTGTTCCCATGCATAAAATAACAGCTTTTACAGTATACGTTTTTTTGTCAGTGTTGATTTTGAGTTTATCACCAATTTTCTCAATTTTTTTAACTTCTTCACCAAAATGAATATCAGTGTATTTATTGGCATGTTGTTTCATCTTCTCCATAAGGCCAAGGCCAGAGATTGATTCGAAACCAGGATAGTTTTCAATTTTAGGTGAAATATTTGCGAGACCACCGCCCAAGCCCTTGTCAATAACAACAGTTTTTATTCCTGATCTAACTGCATAAATTGCAGCTGAATAACCTGCAGGTCCTGCCCCGATAATAGCTAATTCGTAATCCATGCTTTGCTCCAAATACCTAATCGATATTTATCTTTTTATTATGTTTTTATGGATGTTCTTTTCAAAATATTATGTGCCTCTTCAGGCGAATCAATGTTCATCAGCATATCTTCAAATGGAGAAACTTCGGTGCCATCCTTGTTTTTAACATAGGGTATCATTTGATCTGTTCGTGCAGGTATGTTTGCCCTTATCAACACCGCAATAGCTTTTTTTGTTGCTTGTGGGGCATATACACCAGATACTTTAGCATAAGCACAAAGAAGAGCAGATGCTTTGTCGAGTGATCTGCAACCAACTGTAGAACCTAGCATATCATCTCTTAGTTCATCTATTGCTTCAAGAATGGGCTTGATTTCGCTTCCTCGCTTTCCGGTCAGTAGAGCACCATTTTTTACAACAACAAAGTAATAATCAGATCCTAAAAGTAGTTCTCTAGCGAGTTCAATAGCTTCTATGTTCTGAATGGTTTATTCCTCCGTATATAAATCGTTAATGGCGTGATTGTTTAAAAAACCCTTGATTTTTTATTTTACATTTCTCCAAAAAATGTTAATATAATATAAACAATTCTTATCTTGTATGATGCATCTTATTAATAAATTGTATAATTTTTCCTTAACGACGACAAGTTCTGATCAATTGTTTGAACTTCTACCTTTAATTCTACCTGTAATAGATGCGGTTTTAATTCTATTTTGTATAGCATATATTGTTTATGTTATTAGAAAGAGAAAATCAACTAAGGATATTTGGTTATATTTTCTTTTAGGGGGGATTACGACATTTATGGTATTTTTAGTTATAAGCTTTTTTTCTCCTCCAATTTTAGGTGTTTTTCCTTTATGGATTATTGTACTTCAAATATTTACTATCATTTTTGGTTTATTTGCATACTCAGTTTGGTGGGATTATTTTGTTAAAAGCGCACAAAATCCAATTATTGAAATAACAGATTACGATTCGATAGGTAAAAAGGAATCTTATGAAGCCCCTTTTGTAAATATGAAGGAAAATCAAAAAGATACAACAGATAACGAGAAAGATAAACCGTTCAAACCACAATAAATACAACTTTTTTATATACAAAAAATAATGTGATTTTTTTCTTTATATGAAGTTTAAACTCCCCTGATATAGCAGTTTTTGAAAAATGGTTTTATTTCATTTAACGTCTCATCGAAATATTCCTTAGAATAAGGTGCAAAGCTGTTAAGTTTAAAGAATATCAAAGGCGTTTCATTCTTGAACTGCTGGAGATAAAATCGCTTAGCTCCATCCAGCCATTTTGCGATCTCAACAATATCCTCTTTTTTGAGAAGATTTGGAACAAATGTTGTCCTAAACTCATAGTCAGGTGCATCAGATTTTATAATCTCGATGGATTCTTCAATTTTGGAAATATCTGTTTTTGTGCCAGTAAGTTCATTGTATTTATTCTTCGGTGCCTTAACATCCATTGCTATGTAATCAACTAGTTTTTTGTCAATGAGTTCTTTTAGTTTTTCAGGGCAAGAACCGTTAGTATCAAGTTTTATTGGATAGCCAAGCTTTTTTACTTTCTCTGCAAAAGATATTATATCATCTTGTAAAAGTGGTTCTCCACCAGATATGACTAGCCCTTCCAATAGTCCCTTTCGTTTTTCAAGAAAAGAAAAGATTTCTTCATCAGGTATCCTATTTGCTTCACCCAAGACAATCTGTTTATTGTAGCAAAATGGACATCTGAAGTTGCAATCCATGGTCCAGATTATTGCGCTGATTTTATCTGGGAAGTCCAGAAGCGATGTTTTCTGAAATCCTCCAATCTTCATGCTGCAGGCAATATCTTTTCTACCATATCAAATGTTCTTCGATCAACAAACTCCTGCTGTTTACCCTTATTCCATTGGTTAACTGGACGGATGTATCCGACAACTCTTGAATAGACTTCACATTCTGTTGTTTTGCTTTGACCTTTGCAAGTCGGGCAGTGCTGGTGTTTACCTGCAATGTATCCATGGTCAGGACATACACTGAACGTTGGAGTGATTGTATAGTATGGTAGTGAGTAGTTCTCAGCTACTTTTCTAACAAGTTTTTTTGTTGCAGTTGAAGACGGTTCTTCTTCACCTAAGAATATATGCAGTACTGTACCGCCTGTGTATCTGGTTTGCAGTGAATCCTGTAAATCAAGGGCTTCAAAAACATCAGATGTGTATCCAACTGGTAGTTGCGTAGAATTGGTGTAATAGGGCTCTACGTTTCTTCCTCCGTTGTTTGAATATTTGTCTTGGTTGTATGATCTTATATCAGGATACTCTGCTTGGTCAATTCTTGCAAGTCTGTAGCTTGTTCCTTCAGCTGGTGTTGCCTCAAGGTTGAAGATGTTTCCTGTTTCTTCTTGGAAGTCCGCAATTCTTTTTCTCATGTAGTCAAGAACTTTTTCTGCAAATGCCTTTCCCTCTTTGTCTGCGATACTCTTGTTCATAAAGTTAAGCAACGCATCGTTCATACCAACAAGTCCTATTGTGGAGAAATGATTCTTCCAATATTCGCCAAAGGTTTTCTTCACATCTGAAAGATAGAACCGAGAATACGGGTGTAGGCCACTATCAGTTAGGTTTTCTATAAGCTCTCTTTTAATTTCAAGACTGTTTTTTGCAAGCACCATAAGTTTATCCAGTCTATCAAAGAATTCGTTGTCGTCTTTTGCGAGGTAACCTATTCGTGGCATGTTAAGAGTAACAACACCTACGGAGCCGGTCTTTGGGTTTGCACCAAATAAGCCGCCACCACGCTTACGAAGTTCCCTGTTGTCCAAACGTAAACGACAGCACATACTTCTGGCATCATCTGGTTTCATGTCGCTGTTTATAAAATTCGAGAAGTATGGTATACCATATTTCGCAGTCATGTCCCAAATTGGATCTATCCCTTCGTTATCCCATTTGAAATCTTTCGTAATGTTATATGTTGGTATTGGGAATGTAAAGGGTCTTCCTTTGGCATCTCCGTCATACATGATCTCTGCAAACGCATGGTTAATCATATCCATCTCGTCTGTATATTCACTGTAGTTATCATCCATGAGGTTTCCTCCGATGATCGCTGGCTCATCGGCCATGTAACCTGGTACAGTTAGATCCATGGTGATGTTGGTGAATGGGCTTTGGAAACCGACCCTAGTAGGGACATTCATGTTGAACAAGAACTTCTGCATCTCCTGCTTAATAGATTCATATTTAAGATCATCCTTATCAACAAATGGTGCAAGCAATGTATCAAAATTGGACAAAGCCTGCGCACCTGCCGCTTCCCCTTGCAGAGTATAAAGATAGTTTACAATTTGCATGAGTGCTGTACTGAAATGTTTTGCAGGTTTGCTCTCAATCTTTCCCGATACGCCTTTGAAACCTAACAACAACAAATCTTTAAGGTCCCATCCAACACAATATGCCCCAAGTGTACCAAGATCATGAATATGATAATCTCCATGAGTATGCGCCTCACCCATCTCAGGGGGATAAATCTTATTAAGCCAGTAATGAGAAACAATGTTTTCTGTTGCATAAACGTTTAAACCCTGGAGGGAATAACACATGTTACTGTTCTCTTTGACCTTCCAGTCCATCATACTAAGATAGCCGTCAACAACATCAATGTCTTTTAGTAAACCGCCGATCTCCCTCATGTCTTGATGTTGCTTTCTGTATAAAATGTAGGCTTTTGCTGTTTTTGCATGGCCTTCTTCAATCAAAACTTTTTCAACACTGTCCTGTACCTGCTCAACTGTCGGCATCTCGCCTTTTTTCAACGTTTTCTCCAACATGTCTAGAACTTTGTCTGTCAGTTGCGCTGATTTTCTGTAATCCTTACCACCAACCGCTTGTGCTGCTTTCCAAATAGCATCTGTTATTTTTACAGGGTTGAAATCAACAACCCTCCCATCTCGTTTCTTAATTTTTCTTATCATCCTTTATCTCTCCCTGTTTATTGTTTGTTTCATCAAAATTTTAACTTCTTTTTCGAATGAATTAACGTCAGTAAATGATCTGTACACAGATGCGAACCGTATGTATCCGACATGATCAACTTGTTTTAAGGCATCCATAACATACTCCCCTATTAGCGAGGTTTCAATTTCTTCTTTACCTGATCTTCTTATTTTTTCTTCTATTGAGTCTACAATTTCTTCTATTTTTTCGTGACTGACTGGACGTTTTTCGAGAGCTTTCGTTATGCCGTTTTTTATTTTGTTTCTATCGAATTTTTCATGCCGTCCATCTTTTTTTATTACATAGATTGGTGACATTTCTATTGATTCGTATGTTGTGAATCTCTTACCGCATTTGAGACATTCTCGTCTTCTACGAATTGATAGGGCCCCTGTATCGCGGGAGTCTGTTACTTTGGATTCTATATGGTTGCAATAAGGACAGTTCATACCCCATCACTTTGGATAGTCTATAGATACAACATATTGTATTTCAAAAATTAATATCTACATCATGTTGTATGAATGCTGGGTTTTTAAAGCTTTCGATTTTACCAAAAAAAGTATTATTTAAAGCTCCACCAAAATAGCATCATGCACTGCTTTTTTAACTAAACTATCGACATCGATTCTCTTTTCCTCAGACAAAACCTGATCGAGTTTAGCACGAGTAGACGGCTTAGAAGGCACTGCCTTACAACCATCTGATTTTAAAATTGAAAGATCATAAGTCCCAATCTCTCTTGCTATTTGAACAACATCTTCTTTATCTAAACCTATCAAAGGTCTCAATATTGGGATTTTAACTGCTTGTTCAACAACACGAATATTCTGCAAAGTCTGAGAAGCAACTTGGCCAAGCGAGTCGCCCATTACAATCGCGTCAGCATGCTCATTTTCCGCAATAACTTCTGCATAACGGACCATCATCCGTTTACATACAACACATGTGAATCTGTTGTTAGAATTTTGTTTATAAGAAATAAGTGTGTCCCCATGAGGAACAATATACGCTTTGATTTTACTGCCGACGATTTTTTTAAGATGTTTTGCAATCAAAACAAAATTCTCCACTTCGCGATCATCAGTTAACGGCCTGTTGTCTGCATGTACAAATATTATTTCATCTGCTTTTTTTGAGAGAAGATATGTAGCAACAGGTGAATCTATACCGCTTGAAACTAATGAAACTAGTCGCATTTTGTCTCATCTACAATGTAATTCAAATATTCTTTTAAACCACCAACAATAGGAAGAACAATGATTTCTGGCACATCATATGTATGAAGCTCTTTTATTCTACATATTGTTTTTTTAACGTTACTCTCAACTGTTTTTGCAATAAAAGCAGCTTCCTTGCTTTTTTCGACTTTGCCTTCCCACCGATATATTGATTCTATTTTTGGGATGATGTTTACACATGCAACAAGTTTTTCTTTAACAAGAACACGTGAAATCTTTCTAGCGGTCTGTATATTATTAGTAGTAACATAAATAACTGCTACAACCATAGTATTCCTCCGGGATTTTCATATAAGTGTATGATGTGTTTTAAGTGTTTGCATTTATTTCATAATTTATCATTTTTAGTTTTTTAATTGTTTCATCTACTTCTTTTTTGGATCCGTAGAATAGATGAGTTTTACATTTGCAGTCACTACAACCAAAACCAGAAATAGGTTCTAGATTCTCCAGTTTGTTTGCAAGTTTACATTCATATCTGCTCTTACTTCCTTTGTAAAAAACTTCTATAGTTCTTGCATAGCTCAAAAGATAATCAATATGCCAGTGAATCTTTTTGTTATTTCTCAGATGTCTCTGTATTCTTTGTTCCAACCCATTCAAAGCAGAGCCAACGTACAAGTAAAAACCTTTTTTGAAAAATATTTTACCGAGTTTACCGACTTGAATTGTATTGTCTTCGTCTAGTTCAATTAAAAGAATGTAGCTGCCGTTCATCTTCAAAACTGGTTAATAAAAAATGTTGATTTAAAGGTTGTTTTCTTCTACGATTTTTGATAGATCCTGCATGAAATCAGTTCTTAGAATTTTGTTAACGTCGCCAACCGTTGATTCTAGGTTAGGATCAAATGATATGGATCCGAGATACTTCAGTTTCATCTGACATATTTCATTTCTTATGAACTGGTTTTTTGCCATCGTCATATTTTCCATGATTCCTATCGTCGGTGTTTTCATCTCTTTTAATATTTTTAGTAGTTTATCTACAGCACCCATGGCAACTTTGGATGGTGTAGTCACGACTATGAATTTGGCTCTTTTAATTAGTCTGATGACGTCGAGTGTTTCCTCACCTAATCCTGGCGGCATATCAATGATAAGATAATCAAGCGATCCCCATTGAGTGATAGCCAAAAGTTCGAGTATTATGTTTGAGATGTCAATGCCTTTGAATGGAGCGGGTTTGTCCTCTGTGAAGTAAACTATTGACATGAAATTTATTCCATGTACTTTCGGTGGAACTAAACCTTTTTCTTCCCTGGGAAAAACATCTTTTGTGCCAAGGATTATATGTGTTGAAGGGCCATATAAGTCAAGGTCAAGAAGTCCAACTTTGTGCCCTTTTTTTGATAAATATAAAGCAAGCGATGTTGCTATCATGCTTTTTCCTACACCACCCTTTCCACTGGCCACCGCTATAATTTTTTTGATTTGACTGAGTCTTTTTTCTATTACTGTTGTTCTAGGCTCCATAACTTATCTTGTCCCTTTGATTGATGCTATGGTTACTCCTCTTCCTTTTGTGATCTCAAAATCTGGGTTGCCGCATTTTGGGCATCTAGTGTGAACAAAAACAATTTCTGGGATGAAATGTATTGATTCTGATTCGCCTTCAGTAAATTTCTTTTTCATATCTTGGTAAGTCCAGGTGTTCTCACAATTTTTGCATTTCAGTGTTGTTTTTTCTGTTTTCATATGGAATTTTGTGTTTTTCATTTTTTTAATATGAGGTTTTTTGAGTTCATCTAAAGCGAATTTGAAAATATCTTGTTCTATCTGTTGAAGTTCACCGAAGTTTATTGTGATTTCTTTGATTTGTTTCATTTTCTCTTTTTTTGCTGTCTCAAGTGCAGTAGTTATTACTGATTCTGCCAATGCCCATTCATGCATAGTAACAACCAGGTACAAGGGTTGATGGTTTAAATTTTACTAGGAAAAGGTTTTAAACCGGTAAAAAGCAATAAAAAAATATAGTAATAATGTATTTTTGGTATTGTAGCAGGGATTTGACGTGAAAGAGGAAGACCAAAAAATATTCCTTGAGGATTTCAAAAAAGCAGATATTCAAAAGAAGCTTGATATGTGGTACTATGCAATAGAACAGGATTCCTTATGGGAAGAGATTATTACTGAGATGTCTTTTGTTGCGCAGGCGCAGAACCCAAAACAGAAAATGATGGAAGAAGAATAAAAGAAGATTTGATGATCCATGAATGAGGAAGACAAAAAAGAACTAATGGAAGAATTCAAGAAGGGCGATGGCGCAAAAAGGCTTGACCTGTGGGACTATGCACTGGCACAGCAGGTAATATGGGAAAATATCATTGCAGAAATGCAGAAGATCGCACATGAGCAGGGTGTAGACAAAAAACTCGATGAGATGATGGAAGAAGATTTGAAAAACGCTGAGCAATAAAGATATTTTTGATTTTTAAAAAATATTTGTTCCATGGCAACTTATTTTAACTTGTTCTGTTTAACTTTCTGGAAAAACTCTATAACTGGATGATTTGTGATGTTTGTCGCATATGAATGGCAGAATCGCTTATTAAAAATCTACAAGGGCAAGGGTGTTGTTAAAGCATTTGCTGGTACGGGTAAGACTTTTGCCACAATACTATTACTAAGGGACAGAAAGTATCGTAGGGTTATAGTAGCTGTTCCTACAAGGAAGCTTAAAAACCAGTGGATTGAAGAGCTTAAGAAATATGGTCTGGCTAACGTGGTTGTTGAAACTTTTCACATACTATCTAAATCTCGTTCACGTGGTTTGAAATGTGATATATTGGTGGTTGATGAATGTCATCGTAGCGTCAGCCCTGTTTTTCGTCGTGTGTACGAAAACATTATTTTCGGTGACATCCTGGGTTTATCTGCTACTCCCAACAAAGCATCCATTGATTTTTGTGGCGACATTATAATTGAAGTACCACTTGAAGAAGCGCAGGTCTGCGATTTCACAGTGTTTTTCCATTCTATCAATCTATCACCAGACGAGCGGGGGCTTTATGATGAATACTCAAAGAGTATAAGACGGCTGCTTGGTAGGATGAGAAGATCTGGTGACCAACAAAAATGGGGATTCAAAGAAAGATTGGATGCGCTGATTTTTAGACGCCGTGGACTGGTTTATGGTGCAGAAGCACGCATACCATACGCTGTAGATCTTCTAAACAAGAATAAAGACAGACCTACACTATTGATATGTAAACGCATAGAGCAGGCAGATACGATATCAAGGTTTACTGGCCACCCTGTTTATCACAGCGAAAAACCTGATGAGAAAGCACTAGATGATTTTCAAAACGATAGAATCCCTGCTTTGTTGTCTGTTGGTATGCTATCTGAGGGATATGACAAAAGAAACATCGGGTGTTTGATTATTGTTTCAACAGCTATAACTGAGGCGTACCATATCCAGAGTATTGGTCGCGCAGTTCGCCTGCCTGATGATGCTGACATACATATTCTTTTGGCGCGTAATACGACTGATGAGAAGCTTTTGCAGTTTAGATACATGTACAAACATAAGCTAGTTGGTGATTTTTCACCGCGTGCCCTGAAACCTAGCAATCCGTGGGTTGAGCAGTATTATATTTCTGATGAATACTCGGTTGATACCGAGGGAAAAATTTTCCAGAAAACTGCTGAGGGGCGACAGTATTTTAAGGATAATCAGATAACTTTTGCTCTTGAGAGACTGTTTAACTATCATGGTGGCAAATTCAAGATTACTAAAGAGAATCTTGTGCTTGTAAAAAGAGGGGGAAAAATAGTATCAATTGGTTTGCTGCAGGAACCGTTAGAAAAGATTAATCCTGCTACAATCAGAAATAATGTTAGTTTTAACAGCTAAATACTTACAGAATTTGACATAATAAGATTTATTAGTAATTTATAGATTATTAATTGGTAATTTATTAGATAAACGCGGATGGGTTGCCTAGTTGATTCTATATAAAGTAGTTGATGAGAGTAAGAATTACGAGGATGTTGTTAGATTAGTTGATGATATAATTGTATATAGGAAAAAAATTGGTGGAAGACCAGATAAAAGTTTCTATCAGACAAAGATTTCTGTTAAAAAATCATTTTTTAATTTTGGTAGTTCTGCTAGTGAGAAGATTCTATCTGTATTTGTGTCCATGATTATTGTTCTTAGTGGTGTTGCTTCTGTTTCTATTGTTTCTTCTGTTAATGATCCTGTTGTTGATAGTGGTATTTTTGTTTCTGTTTTTCCTGAGAGTGTTTGTGTTAATGGTAGTTTGTTTGTTAATGTGAGTGTTCCCTCTAGTCTTAATGTTAGTTCTGTTGTTGTTGATATGGGTGGTTTTGAAAATATTAATTTGTATTTGAGCGAAGATTCAGGTGAAGAGCAAATATGGAATGGCATATGGGCTGTGCCATCCATTGTTGGTGTTGGTGATTATGTTGCGATTGTTACTTTGAATGGCGATAATGTTTCTTATTTTTCGAGAGGGTTTTGGAGTGTTTTATCTGATGAGCTGTTAGTTGATGATAACTATTCGGAGATGCCAACGAACGAGACTGACGAACAAATTTATAATCAGACAAATGAAAACAACAATTCTTATTTACCTGAAAATGAAACTATTATTGAATCAAACAATCAAATCAATAATAATGAAAGCTACTTAGAAAATTCAACATATTATCTTGATGAAAAAACATCAAATATAGAGATGGATGAGGCGGATTCTATCGAGGATAACTTCTGGGAATATCGGAGTGGTTCTACCTCAGGAAGTATGAGTCATTGGACCATTAATCCTGAAAAAGCATGGCAGTATATTCTCACAAAAGTTAGTGATTGGAATCTACAAGCATACTATAATGATACATGGAATGATGTTAAGGGTCTAGATGTAAGTTACACCGACACAGATTCATTTGGTCGTAAATGTACAATCAATTTTACTGCAACTGTTTTGACATCTGCTCGTTATCGAGCTACATTCTTTTTAGATTTAGATTTTAATGATTTTAATTTCGATGACGCAAATCATAAACTATGGCTGCGTTGTAGTAGTTTTGGCAGAGATTTTACTCTTGAAATGGATTATAGCGACATAGCGAATAGAACAGAATTCACATTAGATAAAGGATTTAGAGATGAAAAGTTCTATTTCAATATCACGAGTAACATACAGATACCATATGGTACCCATATTAGTCTTGATCCTAGCTATGGTATTGTTGCTAATGCTGTGGTTGATAGCTGGGAATGGGATCAAGAGGAAGGAAGGTCGATGAGTCCGTTGGGGCTGTGTCGTATTGGTGACTCTGAGTATTATGTGACAGGTGCGGCTGGTGACACAGGGACTGATTTGGATGGTTTTCTCCGCACATTCAAGGTCTGGAATAATAATGGAACGTTTGTGAAATCTATTGTGAGTATATGGGAGTATGATAATTCTGAGGGGTATTATGGTGGTATCATTCCTATCAATGGTGATGTGTACGCTGTGATTTATTGTGACTTTTCAGGTAATGCAATAAGAGTATTTACAACTACGATTTGGAGTAGTAATGGAACATTGAAGAAAGATATGATTGATAGTGTCAGTATGTCTGGTTATTTGGTATCCAATACATTTCCTTCATTATTGCATGTGACAGGTAATTTGTATGCGGTGTTGTATCAAGAATCTGGCGGGAATTTTGACCATTGGCTTGAGACCATCCGTATCAACAATACAGGAACTATTGATGATAGTGTGTTGGATGCGTGGAAGTTTGATACGCAAAGTACTAGTTTTGGGGATACAACGGTTCATGGTGCGATGGTTGATGATGATACGTTGGCGATTGTCTGGGGGGAAACTGCTGATGATGATGGCTGGTTGGCTACAGTGAACATCTCTTCTGCTGGTATAATTACGGAAAGCTTTGCTGATAGTTGGGAATGGGATACGGACATACAAACGGGTAATTATTATTCTGTGTATATCCATCATATCGCTGGTGATGTGTTCGCAGTGTTATTTTCTGAGTCTGATTCTGATGGTTGGTGTTTCACGGTGTCGATAGATGCTGAAGGTGAGATTACCAAATCGTATATTGATACCCTTGAGTTCGATGGTGCGGATTATCGGTATGGTAGTATGTTCACGGTTGCGAATGCGTCCGTGTACTCTCCTGTTGTGTATGTGGTAACATATAAAGGACCAAATTCGAATGGTTTTGTCTGCACATTCAACATCAGCAGTGATGGGGCTATTGGCAACAGCATCATTGATTCTCTGGAGTTCGATACTGTTGATAATATCTATTATGCTCCTTGTGTTCATGTTGCTGGTAATTACTGGCTTATTGTTTATAGTAGTACTGATAATGATGGTTGGTCTTGTACTGTCAATATTGCTACGAATTGGGCCGAACCAATTTTCAGTAATCCAAGCCCAAGTAACGGTTCTAGTGGTTTAGCTGTTCAACCTCAGTGTTCCATAAACATAAATGATACTAATAACGACACTATGACATTGTTTTGGTATGAGAATAGTACTGGTTCTTGGGTGTTGCGTCAAACTAATAGTAGTTGCAGTAATGGTACGTACCGTTGGACGTTCTCGCAGGCTAGTACAAAAGGTCAAAAATATTATTGGAAAGTTTATTGTAATGATGGCTCTCATAATGAGTCGACTTGGTACAATTTTACAACAGACGACACTTCACCGACATCATCTGTAGATGCTATTACATCTTATTGGAAGAAAACATCACCTACAACAATAACGGCCATTGCGTCAGATGCAGGCAGCGGATTAAAGAATGTGACATTATATTACTACAATAGTACTGATAACAGTACTTGGTCTGGTCCATGGAATTTTGATGTTGATAGCGATCCCTGGGTTGCTTGTAGTTGGAGTTTTACATTTGATAACGGCAGCGGCCATTACAGGTTCTATAGCATAGCAGCAGACAATAATAGCAATGTTGATGATGTACCAATAGCGAATGATACGATTTGTGGTTATGATACAAACGCGCCGAACTCATCTGTCGATACTATTTCATCATATATCAATACTACCGGTTCGATTGAATTAACTGCAACTGCTTCTGATGCATTGGGTGGTGTTAAGAATGCTACTCTGTGGTATCGTTATAGTAGTGATAATACTTCTTGGGGCGGTAGCAACTGGTCTTATAGTAAACCAATTACCATAACAAATCCAGTAGCGGGTTATCAGATGTTTGTTAATGTTTCTTATGATTCTGATATGCAAAATGATTTTGATGATATACGATTTTTTGATGATGACAATATAACAGAATTAGATTATTGGCTGGAGTATAAAGTAGATGGTGCTTATGCTTATTTTTGGGTCAAATTGAACGATACAGGGAACACAATATATATGTATTATGGAAACCCTGTTGCATCATCGACTAGTAGCGGATCCAACACCTGGGATTATTTCTTAGATTGGTCATTTAACCATAGTGCCAACTTTACTAACCTAGATTTAGGTGGTACAAATGGTTATGAGATACATTATGACCAGTTGGCTGGAGGAGCAACTTTCAACACCGCAAGTGGTTTCCGTTTTATGCATTATACTGAATTATCCGCAATAACAACACTTAATAATTGGGATACCGGGGCAGGGCTAGGTCTTCTAGAAGATACTGGCGAAACTTTTGGAGTTGACAGCGCAAATCACTTCTGGGGAATGATGAATTTAGATACGGATTGGGCTCCTCAAGATTATGCTTGGTATGTTATCAATAAAAAGGCAGGAGCAGCATCTCAGACTACTAGCTCCAACTATGCACCGACAGTAGGAGTTTGGTATACTTGGGAAGATCTATACAATTCAACGAAAGGGATGCAAAAAATACATCTAGGGCCTTCGGTAGGCACTGTAAAAGTTTGGCAAAATCTAAGCACAAACGTTCCTATTGTTAATTTGGATGTCCTTGGTTATGGTTCTGGTTATGACCAGGTAACTGCAGGTGGTGAAAACTATTGGTCTCATATTCCAGCAGATGACGCAATCCAATGGGGTGCATATCTTAATCCAAGATGTAACTTTAAAATGGAAAATAAGTGGGTAGCTATCGGAAAGTACCAAAGTACGGAGCCATCGGGAACATTCGGAGACGAATTACTTCAAGATATGAATTATATGATATGGGAGAACACGAGCAATCCTGACACGACATATCCATGGAGCTGGGTTTTTGATTTTCCAAATGGTACAGGATATTACGAATTCTACAGCAGAGCATACGATAACGCCAGCAATTACGAAAGCGCACAAGCAAGTGCAGATGCCTTATGTCGCTACGCAACATCACCCTCTGTTTTTACAAATACAAGCACAGGCTTAGAAGAAATCAACGCAACACTATGGGGATACCTCTCAAAAGATGGCGGCGGAACAACAACTTGTGGCTTCTGGTGGGATACAAATTCAGGAGCACCATACACAAATAACCAAACAATAGGATTAGTCAACGAAGGAGACAATTTCAACTACAATACATCTTCACTAGCACCAGGACAGATATACTATTACAGAGCGTGGGCTAAAAATATTGCAGGATTTAACAGTACTTCAAACGAATTAACATTTTTAACAAAACCAAACACAACAACCAACTTCACAGCATACACCAATAGTAGTACCAGGATATACCTAACGTGGGTCAAAGGAACCGGTGCAAATAATACATATATAGAGCGCAACGCAAGCGGACAAACAATCTGGACAAGAGGAACGGGAACAATGATATACAACAACACAGGAACACAATACGAAGACACAGGATTGCACGAAGGCATCACATATTACTACCAAGCATGGAGCTACACCACATGGGGAACACTAAGCCAATGGTCAGACTTAAACATAAGTGAATATAACACAACCAACTCAATTCCAACATTATCACTTATAACCCCAGTAAACGAAAGTCATAATGTCTCACTCACACCTACTTGCAGTATTAATGCAAATGATTCCAATGGCGACAATCTTTCAGTTTACTGGTACGAAAACTCAAGTGGTAATTGGGTTCTTAGCCAAATAAATAGTAGCATACCTGCAAATAGTACAGCAAGTTGGATTTACAACCAATCTTCCTCATATGAAACTACATATTGGTTCAAAGTGGCTGTGAACGACACGAAAGATAACATCACCGGCACCTACCATTTCGCTACCATCTCGGCTTTGACGGTGGTTTCTACATATCCACAAGATGGAGCCGACAACATCCAGATATCATCAACTAATATTAATATGACTTTCAACAGGGCAATGAATACATCTTCATGTGAAGGAAACTTTAGTATCTATCCATCAATAGTCGGTGTTTACACTTGGAGTAACGAAAATAAAACATTAACTTTCACTCCATCGTCACATCTGGAATATAGTACAACTTATGTATTAACCATAAACCAAAACGCATCGGACACACTTGGTTATAATCTGCTAAGCAACTATACATGGTCATTTATAACTGAAGAAGAAGTTTCTAATAAAAAATCATCCGTTAAACACATTCCGGAAAAGGACACTGACGGCGATGGCATAGTTGACAGTAAAGATAATTGTCCTCTTGTTTTTAACCCGGATCAAAACGATTACGATAATGATAGATTGGGAAACGCTTGTGATTGTGATGATGATAACGATGGATTAAACGATGGGTTAGAGCAACTAATTGGTACAGATACTGAAAATAAAACAAATTATGTCGTGGTCGATATAGATAAAATCAGTTACTTGGTTGATATAGATAAAGATGGACATTATGATTGCTTTTATAATAAAAAACTGAAAACACCTACACTAGTGAAAATTATCAACGATTCATATTGGATTGATGAAGACGATGATGGAATTTACGACTATGCTTATGACCCTGTTAGTGATATGATTACGTCGTTAAAACAACAATCAATGACTGAAGAGGAGCGGCAATTTCCGTTAGTATTGGTTGGCGGTCTGATTTTTGCAGTTTTTATTGCAATGTTTATGATATTTTTGTATCGGAGACGCCCTCCTTCGATAAAGGAATCGAAAAACAGTGATACAACCAAATTCAAGAGAGCAAATATGCCGACAAATAACATGAAGACAACAAAGTTATCTTATCTTAATGCAAACAACTGTGTTAATCAGTTGGATTACCAACAAGAGAATGAAAAACTTACACATGCTGAACAATACATCGACAAGTTTCTAAATATGCCTAATTACTAAATTTTATGGATTTTTAAACTGCCTTTAATATTTTAAATAAATTCAATTCACAACGGTTAGAAATAGTATATTTTAAAACAAGAAAACCTATTTTTATTTAGAAAGATTTATATATTTAGTAGTTTACATAAAATATATAGATTATGATCTACAAAAGAGTGGTAATATTATTTACAATATTGATACTAAGTACCTTGAATTTTCAGTCAGTACAATCTGAAAAAACATCGGGATTAGCTTATGCCCCTTCCGTTAAAGATGATTGTGAAGTTCATGTAATAAAAAATGTGCCTTATGTTGCACAAGAAGAATTAATATATTGTGAATATGCAGCGGTAGAAATGGTACTTGAGTATTATGGTATAAATACAAGCCAAACCGAAATTCTTTATTTTGTTGGTGGAGGGTACTCCATGGCATACAAACCAACCATTGCAAGCATACTTACTCCTCCCGCCATACATCCTCCTTTTAAATTTAGATTTTGCACCGATGAAATATGCGGTGGCACCGAAGATTACAAATTCCTTGCAGATATGCTAGGTCTTTCTTTTGAAAACATTTACCCCGAGCTTGTAATTAGTCATAAAAGATGTTGGAAAGAGTATTGGGAGCAATTAAAAGATTACGTTAAAAATGATATTCCTGTAATTACTGGATTAGACCCTTTAGTGTGGCCTCCATATATGGAGTTAGAAAATATTACTTTTTGGATACCAAAGATATTTGGTGGCCATCATATAGTCGTAGTTATAGGTTTTAATGAAACAAATCAAACAGTTTGTGTTAATGATCCTGTATCTGGAGGAAAACTTTATGGCAAACCTGAGAAGGGAACTTACCGTTGGGTGAATTTATCAGATTTTAGATCAGCAGTCAGTAGAATACTTTGGGAAATGAAAGAAACAAGATATGAGATGCTAATTTTTAAAAAAGTTACAGAAGAGCCACCTTTCCCAAAAGAGATGCTATACGATCTTGCTCATAAACGTAATATAGACAAAATGAGAGGATTAAAATCTGCTTATGATTCTGATTTTATGAACGAGAATTATTATAAATTTGGGATTAATGCTTTGGAAACATTAAAAGGAGATCTCAAATCAAAATTTTTAGTTCGTATACCTGCTTTTAAATTAATTGCAAAATTTTATCCTTTAACTTATCCTTTTCACGAGGTTCTAAGAGAAATGAAAAGATATTTTGATTGGGAATCAACGAATAAAAAATTGATTTCTGAATATTTGTTAAATAATGATAATATGTCACCATACAATGAAAAAGACGGTAAGCTACTTAGATTGGAAGCAACGTATTGGAAAAACCTATCTGAATCTGCAGAAAAACTAGAGTTAGCAGTTGTTAATAATTCTATTCTAAAAGCAATAGTTTTATCGAAGCCCATTTTAAATAAAATGGCTCGAACTCTTGATGATGTTATAGTATTGGAGAAAATAATTGCATATAGTTGAAAAAGCAAATAAGGTAATGAGTATGATAAAAAAAATTGGAATCGTATCGATGCTGATTGTCTTACAAATGACAGTGGGAACTATTTTTTGTAGTTCTTTCGCTGGCGCAGTAATTAATAATACATCCGACGAAGATTGTTATTTAATAAAAGGTGTACCCTATGCAGAAATAAAAAATGGGCTTTCTTGTGACTATGCAACTATAGAAATGGTTTTTAGATATTATGGTGTAAATATAAGCAGCACTGAGGTATTTTATTTCTCGGGAGGCGGATATTCAATGGGCTATAAACTCCCATCCGAAAGAATTATTGATACCCCTAGACGAAGAATACCTGTTAGATTCGTGTGTAACGGTGATTTATCTGTTGGCGGACTGGATGACTATAAATTTTTGGGAAGTCTCTTTGGTTTATCTTTTGATGTGGTAATTCCAAACCGTGTTGTATCTCATGAACATATGTGGAAAGAGTATTGGAACATGGTGAAGCTCAATATAAGAAATAACGTTCCAGTTATTACTGCCTTGGATTCATGTGCTTGGCCTTTATACAGGGAGTGGGCAAACGTTACTACACCAATTTCATTATTACCGCGGTCATGTTGTTTAACAGTCGTTGTAGGTTATAATGAAACCGATAGCACAATCTGCGTAAATGATCAATACATTGGATATGAAAATGGTACCTATCGTTGGGTGAAAATAAAAGATTTTAAATTAGCGGTTTCAAGAGCTTATTTCGAATTAAGAGAAACAAGATACTCTGTTTATTTAATCAAAAAAATTACGGAACCTTTACCAAAAGATGTTATATACGATCTCGTCCACAAAAGAAACATCGAACGCATGAAAGGGGACGAATCATTTTATGATAGTGTCTTTGTAACTAAAAATTTCGAAGAGTTTGGAATCGATGCTTTAAAATCTCTGAGAGAAGAATTTGCTACGAAATTTATTAATCAAATACCTGCTTATTATTTCATTAACAAAATCGCATCAAAAATTAGTCTTTTAGACCCATACCCTTTCTCCAGGATGAAGAGGCATTTTAGTTTTGAAGCGGAAAATAAGCATGTAATAGCAAAGTACCTAATGGAGAATGCTAATGCTACATCTTACCATGAAAACGATGCAAAACTCTTAGAATTAGAAGCAACTTATTGGAGCGAATTGACTAACACAACAATAGAACTGAAAGAAGTACTATTACATCATTCATTAGTTGAATCGATAAAATTATCAAAAACAATAATTGACAAAATAACGAGTATTCTGGATAGCATAATTATAATCGATGAAAAAATAATTCTCAGTAATTAAAAAATATTTTAATTACAAGTTCTTCGATTTTTCAACTAGTCTGAAACAGTAAGGATCAGCATGAATCTGCCCTGTTACGGATTCTGATACAGACATGCAACCGCCTTTACAAGTTTTCCCATATTTGCATCCTATGCATTCACCGTTCAGATCAGCTTTTTTAAATTTTCGATTATAAGCAGCAAAAGAGTCCTTGTTCCATATCTCTTTAATGCTTGCCTCTCTGACGTTACCTTCTAAAAATTTTTCTGATAACGACAAACATCCTTTTACTCCTCCATCACTTTGAATGCCTATGTTAAAAAGACCGGCAAGGCATCCAGTCCATGACGGCGAGATGCCAATATTTGGAAGAACCTTGGAGTTGTAACCAAAACAATGAGCACCCATAACAGGAAGTTCCTTTACGGTATATTTTTCTCTACAACTTGCAATAAATAATGCAGCTGCATAAAACTCATCTTTTGATAGAGTTAATTCTTTTGGAAATCTACCGGCGGGAAATGCTATCTGTATTTGCCAAGCAATATCTTTATTAAGTAAAAGAGATCTTATCTGTGACAGTTCCTTAAAATTGATTTTGCTTAGCGTTGTTATGGCCGTGGTATTTATATTTGCTTCTCGTAGCAACGACAAAGCATTCATTGTTTTGTCAAAAGAACCTTTTTTGTTTCTTATGTAATCATGCGTTTCTGGTAGACCGCCATCAAGACTTATTGCAACTGCGTAGGGGTCTAATTTTTTAAAAAGAGAAACTGTCTCTTCATTAACAAGAAGACCGTTGGAGATTATAGTGAGATACATTCCAAGTTTTTTAACGTTCTCAGAAATTTCAAACCAATCAGGTCTAATAAGTGGTTCACCGCCCAATATTGTAACAAGTTTGCATCCCATTTCAGAAAGTTCTTTCATAACCCGAATCCATTCATCTGTTGAAAGTTCTACAACTCTTTGTGTTCCAGCAGATGATCCACAATGCAAACATCTCATATTGCATTTAAGCGTAAGTTCAACTAATGCACCATATGGAATATATTTTTTCTCGAACATATTTAACCTAACCTGTCTACAATATAATAAAAATAGTAAAACGAGAAATGCATCATATATTTTTGCATTCTAAGGAATTGATGCATTTCCCCGGGAGGTTTTTATTTATAGGCCTAACAATCCTAACAGTATTTTAAATATTCTAGAGTTGCTTAGGAATATTTTGAAATCCTCTATACATACGCTCCCATATTGTGTTCCTAAGACTCTGAAATCCTGTATGCTCACGCCACCATAGTGGGTCCCCAAAACACGGAATACCGCGAGGCTAAATGCAGACAAAGCCATTACGGGGATCACGATATAGAAAATTTGTCTCTTTCTCATTTTTATTGCGCTTATTACTTCGTCTTTAGTTAGGCCTAAGGTTTGACCGACCTCATAAATACTTTCTTTTGCGTTTCGGTTCATTTTATCAGCCCTCTATAATATAATTTATTGCATGATAGACATATAAATCGTTTGTTATTTCTATAACCTTCAACTGTAATTTTTGTCTCAATGAAAGCAGTTTGTTATTACTATAACTTTTAACTGTAGTTTTTGTCGTAATGATAACATTTTGAATGAAACCCCGTAAAGTCCTCTATTAAAAACTATAAATTGCATTCTTTTTCTTTCCGATTTTATGAAAAATATGCCGCATCAAGAGTATACAAAAAAATAATAAAGTAGCAGTTACAATATTAATATTGTAGAAGTTTAAACAAGGAAGAGAGATGCCTAAGCAAAAAACCATTAAAGCTTGTGTCGACTGCGGAAAAAACATTTCTGATCTGCACCATAATGCTATAAGATGCAGAGACTGCGGTAAAAAACGTAAACAACAGCAGGACAAGAAGCGGCATAAGGATAAACTGGTAAAAGAAATAAAATGGGATAGTTTCATAGAAAACGATAAAGAAGAGCTTACACATAGAAATGCAAAAGGCAGTAAACTAAGATATTGGCTTGATAATATCTGCAAGATTTTAACGGTAGAAGAACTCGAATTTCTGCTTATGATGTGGGATTGGAGGGCAAATGACCCAATCAATAAATCTCAACAAAGAAGAGAATACCGGACCTGCGCAGGCATGGTAAGGGACTGGCGGGATTACTTTGCGATTAACAAGTTTTTCAACGAGGTATCATTTGATGCGGAGACGGGTGTGATTTTTAACATTGATGGGTCTTATTTAACAGTTGATTTTGATGAGGATAATGAAAACTATATCGTCAGAAACAGCGAGGGCACAATAATCTGCAGATATTAAGGAGAAAAAATGGGATTTTTACTTTTCGAACCACACAATAAAGTTTTTGTGTGGTTTTTTTAAGAGTTTTTGTATTAGTGTATTTGCTGCAGATATGTTCTTAGATGGCTTTTTTTAATATTATTGATTTAATCATTTGAAGAATTTGTTGACTGCTTGATAGGTCTAGAGGCATACTGACTGCTAGTGGATCTGACCAGTCACTTTCAGCACCGTAGATGTCTTTTGCTTTTACTTTTATGTTGTAGTTTCCTTTTTGAGCCCAGGCGTAGCTTGCGGTAGATGTTTCATCAGAATCATAAGGACCTAGCCAGTTACTGAGGTTTCCGTCTCCCCAATCCCACATATAGTAAATCGGATCGCTTTCTGGATCTGTTGTACTTGTTGTATACAGGTATTGTACACCAGGGTTTCCTGAGTGTGGGCCTGTTGGTTTCGCAGGTTTTTCAGGTGGATTATTTGGTGGTGGCGGTGTTTCACTCTCATAGAAACAAAGAGCAGGGTCTCCGAAGAGGTTTGTTTCATAGTAGACCCAGCGGATACAAGATCTACCGATAATCGCGAGGTTGTCTTCTTTTGAGTCGTGGTTTGCTTTTCCTATCTGTGGTATTCCTTCACCAAATACGGCATCCCAGAATTGCCTGTGTAAGCGTTGTGAGTCTCCATCTGTGCTATAAGACCAGAAGAAACCATATCTAGCGTTCCATATACCAGCAAATGCAGCATGGCTGGTTTTTACAGTGAAGTCTTCAGCTATGCAATCATATCCCCATGGGTCATCAAAACCACCGGCCATACATCCCTGTGAATAGATGAAACAGGTGTCATCGTTAGTAAGATAGTTAACATCAGAAGAATACATCTTCATGTTGTAATCATAGGATGCGTGTCCCAGGTGGTTGATTATGTGCACGCCGTTGTTTATAATCGCCATAAGTTCTGATGGCTCCCAGTAGTAACTCGGTGAATCGTATAACTTAGTAATAGTATAATTGCTTGAAGGTATACCAACCGTTGTATAACCATCGTCTGTTGAGCCGCCCTCAAGCTGGTCCATATATGTTCCACCATAGCTTGCAATACCATAATCACCAAGGTATTCAGCTGCCAAAAGGACATTTTTTAGATATGGATCATCAGGATCTATGTTTATGTAAGCTACAGTTTTTGTGACAAAATCATTCACATCAGCCATATTGTCTACACAAGCACGGCCAACATAGACTTCAGCTATAAGATCAACATCATCGCCGCCTTCTCCATCGTTTGGTTCACCCCACTTATTGTCGCCGTCGTAGTTATAAGGCCCATCAAGACATGCATAGAATAAATCAGCAGGAATACTGTCCTCATAGTAGGTTGTATTTTCATCCATCCCTGAAACCCATAGAACCGGGTCAGGTACAACATTGGCATCACCACCGATAAGAACGTATTCTACTCCCCAGTTGTTGTATGCATCTCTAATGTAGTCACGGATATCATCAAGGTTACTGCTACCAACGTCGGTTAGTGTCTTAATCACTGTAGCAACATCTGTGGTATCGTGTGCCTGTTTCAAAGGCTCAAAACCAGATTTAAGTGAATCGGTGGTTAAAATAAGAAGGTCATACGAGTCCATAAAAGATGATCTGATCCAAGTGTATTGCTCAGCAACGTAAGGGTTATCAACCTTCTTCATTGCATCTTGTTTGTCTTGTTCGAAACCACGGAATAAACTATTTGCCTGATCATCATAAATTGTGTCAACAATAACTTGCATGTCATCATAGTAATATATTTCACCATTTACGGGGCTGTACTGAACTGGATGCAACAATAAAACGAGGATTTCGTAGCCGCGGAAACTGTAAGTACCAACCTCTGTGTAAAGCTTACCAGGATACAACAAATCTGTTTGATAAATTAAGTTATTTGCGCTGATTTTTTTAATAACCGGCGATTGAATTATAGGAATTGGTTCACCAACTGGGTCGACATTAAAACCTGCCCCGAGCAAATGTTTTTCACCAGTAACAATTCGTATATTGCTTGCTTTGGATTTCGGCGGCAAAAGAATATATGCTCCTCTTGATGGAATATTTGGCTCACCGGAATTGCTGGCAGTTAGACTATCAGCTAAAAAAACCCTATCATAAGAAGAGCCTTCGATGTTAATAGTTTCAACTGTTGGGCATTCAAAGTTATATGTAACATTGATACTTTTTGTTTGTGTTTGGTAACCCTGCGTCAAAGGAAACAAAGACAGCAATAAAACAAGCAACAACCAGAAAGATATGTTACTCGGCCGCCAAATTTTCCCAAAAAATGAGATACCTCCGTTCATCAAAACTCCCTCTTCAGTATTCATACTAATACGGCAGCATATTAATAAAATCTAGCCTTCGTCATCCAAAAAACATGGCATATTTCTTTTTTATAGAAAAAATGAACTACGCATATGCCTTTCTGGATTTGTAATATCTTGTTTTATTATTAATTTCTCTAGAATTTAGTAGAAAAAAAGAAAAACTACAGATGCATATGCCTGTAGGTTATGCAAATGAAATATGAAATAAAAGATGATAAAAAGCAGTTACTTTCGCAGAAAATAGAGCATATCGACATTAAGAAATTCAACGCTGTGCCGTTGATTGATTCTTTTGATCGTATGGCATTCCAATCTAGAAATCTAGCAAATGCGTGTAAGATATACGATACAATGCTCAATGATAAAGATTGCACTGTTATCTTATGTTTAGCTGGGTCGCTTGTTAGTGCTGGTTTGAAAAATGTTGTTGTTGATATGATTCGCAATAACATGATTGATATAATTGTTTCAACAGGTGCTATTATTGTTGACCAGGATTTCTTTGAGGGGCTTGGTTTCCATCATTACCGCGGGGAGATACGTGTTGATGATAGCAAACTCCAGAATATACACGTGGACAGAATCTATGATACATATATCGATGAGGATGATTTGCGTATTTGTGATATGACAACAAAAAAAATCGCAGATGGGTTAAAACCTGGTGCATACTCCTCTAGAGAATTCATCTATGAGATGGGAAAATACCTTGATAAAAATGGTAAAAACCCTGATTCTATTGTTTTAGAAGCGTATAAACACGAGTTGCCGATTTTCTGCCCAGCGTTCTCAGATTCTAGCGCAGGTTTTGGTTTGGTTTTCCATCAGAACGAACGAAAAGAAAAGCATGTCGCTATTGATTCGGTTAAAGATTTTAGGGAATTAACCCAGCTTAAAGCTCAGGCGAAACAAACCGGTTTAGTTATGATTGGTGGCGGTGTGCCAAAGAACTTTGTACAAGATACTGTAGTAGCTGCCGACATCCTAGGTATTGATGCACCTATGCATAAATATGCTATTCAGTTGACAGTAGCGGATGAGAGAGACGGTGGTCTTTCAGGTTCGACACTAAAAGAGGCAAACTCCTGGGGAAAAGTTGATACCGAGTATGAACAGATGGTGTTTTCAGAAGCGACTCTAACATTTCCACTAGTAGTAAGCTATGCTTACCACAAAGGAAATTGGAAAAAGAGAAAAAACATGGGTTTAAACCAAACATTATAAAACAAAATTTGTGTTTACCATCTTTGAGTAGATGGGAAAATGAAGCAAGTTAAAAATTCGGCCTTGATTGAAGTCGTGCTTAAAGCCATTTATAGTGTGTCTAGTAGAAGGACTTCGGCCAAGTTAGCTGAGGAGGCTCTCGGCGCAACATTAAAAGCTCTCGAGGGCAAATACGATTTCTTGAAATATGTGATTATAAAACCGAGTGTTTTATCAGAGGGTAATCTTAACATAAGTGTATCATCTGAGATAGATTCTATTAACCCTGAGCAGGTAGGGAAATCAATTGAATCAATTATAAGAGTGGTGTATAACGACATAGATGCAGAGGCTGGATTATTTTTTATAACAGAACTTAAAAAATATGCTGGGGAAGAAATATCAAAAAATATTAAAGATTATTTTGTAGATCTCGACCAGATACAAGTGGAGCAACATTATGCTTATAATCGACGTGAAAGAAAAAAAACCATAGCAGAAGGAACACCTGGGGGCAAACCAGGGAAAAAACCTGAGAACCTAATAGGTTACACATGGGGTGACGTATCACATTGGAAGCATGAGCCTGGTAGTTTATACTGCACAGTATACGATAATGACGGAAAGGTTTTAGATCGACTTAATCTGGATGCAATAATCCAAAACTATGTAGAGCGATTATCTGGTTACAAAGATATTGATCCACGCCAAATGGAGAGAGAGGCAAGAATCTACGAAAAAGAATACGAGCTATTGAGACTTATGTTTGAGAAAGATATGAATGCAGATACAGCTTCGAATATATTACGAATAACTAAAGATGAGTTAAACAAGATGATACTTAAACTTTCACAGATGGAAATGGTTCAATACGTATCGTATGATACAGTTGAGTTGACAAATATAGGAATCGGTTACGTATCAAAGAAAGAAAAAAAGAAGAAATCTGATATTGAAGAAACATCTGATGTTGGCCTAGTGGCATCTGCTAAATAAAAAACCATCTGATAACCATTATATAGGCTCTATATTTTCTTTTTATTCTGTGAAAAATAATACTAGCCAGAAGTTGGAAAAACTCCGAGAAATCATAAGAGAAATGGATAGAGTCGTTATAGCTTACTCAGGTGGAGTTGATAGCACTTTTTTGTTAAAAATCGCACATGATGTACTTGGAAAAAATGTTTTAGCAATAACTGCTACTTCAGCAACTTACCCAAAACAGGAGCTGACTAAAGCAAAAAAGTTTGCAGAAAACATAGGAGTAAAACACAGGATTGTAAAATCAGAGGAGATGAAAAACAAACATTTTTCAAAAAACACTCCGAACCGGTGTTATTATTGTAAAAAGGAGTTGTTTACAAAAACCAAAAAAATAGCGTCAACACAAAACATAAACTATGTGCTTGATGGGTCAAATGTTGATGATGCCATGGATTACAGGCCAGGGACAAAAGCAGTCAAAGAACTTGATGTAAGAAGCCCGCTAAAAGAGGCGGGTTTAACAAAAAAAGAGATAAGATATCTATCACATGATATGAATCTTGAAACATGGGATAAGCCTGCTTTGGCATGTCTTGCCTCAAGGTTTCCATATGGTACGAGAATAACGAAAGAACGACTTAGACAAGTTGAACTAGCGGAGGATTTTTTATCAAAATTGGGTTTACGTCAGATTCGTGTTAGATATCACAAAGAGGTAGCGAGAATTGAAGTAACAAAAGACGATTTCAACTTAATTATCAAACACTCAGAAAAGATTGCAAATTATTTCAAAAAACTAGGATTCACATATGTAACGATGGATATCGAGGGTTATAGAACAGGTAGTTTAAATGAGGTGCTAAAGCATGGAAAAAATCCTAAAGGATTACAAAGCAGGAAGAATTGATTTGGCAGCCGTACTAGAAAAAATGAGAGGTTTGCCTTATGAGGATTTAGGGTTCGCAAAAATAGATACACATCGGGAGATAAGAAAAGGTTTTCCTGAAACAATTTTCTGCCAAGGGAAAACACATGACCAGGTTCTTTCTATCCTTACTGCTATGATGAAACACAACAAAAACATACTGTTGACTAAAGCTACAAAAACTCTGTATGATGTTATCAAAAAACGTCATCCAAACGCAATGTACAACAAACAGGCTAAAACCATTGTCGTTCAACAATACAATCAGAAACGAAAGAAGGGAAAAATATTGATTCTTACCGCAGGAACATCAGATATACCTGTTGCTGAAGAAGCGGTTGTGACGGCAGAGTTGCTTGGAAATAAGGTTGAAAAGATTTACGACATAGGCGTCGCTGGTGTCCATAGATTGTTTGATATTAAAGAAAAGATTTTTTCTGCAAACGTAATCGTTGTGGTCGCAGGTATGGATGGTGCACTCCCAAGTATTGTTGGTGGTCTTACATCAAAACCAGTTATCGCAGTTCCTACAAGTGTTGGTTATGGCGCAAGTTTTAAAGGCGTTGCACCACTTTTAACAATGCTTAATACCTGTGCCGAGGGAGTTGCAGTAGTAAATATTGATAATGGTTTTGGTGCAGGGTATTTCGCTAGTCTTATAAACAGGTGAAAAAATGGTTGTAGCTTATTTTGATTGTTTTTCAGGCATTGCAGGTGATATGATTCTTGGTGCACTAATTGATGCGGGTTTCAAGGTTTCTGTGTTAGAAAAAGAGTTGAAAAAACTTGATCTAACAGGATACAGAATTAAGACTCAGACGGTATCATATAATCATATTGCAGGAACTGACATAAACATAGAGATAAAAGAAGTTCACAGCCACCGAAGTTTATCTGATATAAAAAATCTGATTAAAAATAGCGAGTTAGATGAACAAATCAAAAAGCAAAGTATAAGCATATTTCAGCGTCTTGGTGAGGCAGAAAGTAAAGTTCATGATATACCAATTGAGGAGGTTCATTTTCACGAGGTAGGGGCAGTTGATGCTATAATTGATATAGTGGGCTCAGTAATAGGAATAAAAAACTTGGGCATCAAGGAGGTTTATTGTTCTCCTCTGCCGATGGGAAAAGGTTTTGTTAAATGCTCTCATGGGATATTACCGATACCTGCACCTGCTACAGTTGAACTCGCTAAGGGAAAACCTGTTTACTCCGATGAAAGAAAACAAGAGCTTGTGACACCAACCGGTGCAGCAATTATAACAACAGTTGCTGACCAATTTGGTAACATGCCGCTTATGAAAATAGATAAAATAGGTTATGGTAGCGGAAAAACTAGAAGTGATTACCCTAATTTATTGAGAGTGTCCATAGGAGAATTAATACTAGATAAAAAGAAAAAATAAGGATAAATAAATTTCCTTTAATTTTTAATTAAGTATTGTAAAATCTACGGCTCTTCCTTTTATTATTTTAAGTTCTAGATCTTCAGATGGTTCTGAGACTATTTCCATATATGCATATAGTGTTTTTATGCTAAATTTTTCACCAGGGTAAAGTTTAACAGGAGCTTTGTTTATTGGTTTCACAATAAGTTCTCCTTCAGTAACTTCGCATTCGACTGCAGACCATAGAATTATTCCGGCCTTTTTTCCCAATAGTTTAGATAGAATCTCAGATAAAAGCATAAATGGAGCAGGCCAACCTAACGCGCCTGTGACATTCAACTTTCCTTCTTTCATCTCTAAACGAACAAAATGGTATGTGGTTGATTCTTGTGTTTTGATTGTTTCTTTTGCTGGTACAACTGAAAATCCGGTCAGTAAAAACATACTAATAATGGCCAATGCAATAATTTTCATCTTCATGCTTTTTTGTCACCTTCCCTCGTCTGTTATATATTTAAAGTTTTTAATACCGGCGACATATCAATATTTGATAATATTATATATTTTTACATATATAAAATTTATGGACCGAATATCCTACTTAGAAAAGTTTTTAAAAAAAGTTATGGGTTTATACACTAATTTCATTTCAATATATAAAAAAATAAAAAGAGTAAAAAGAATTTGCTGGAAGCTTTATTGCGCAACTTGTTTACGGATAGATGGTACTTTTGATGCGAGAATCACCATTACAATCCATGCTACGAGAATTGCGATAGTCATTGTTCCGCCAACTGTTGCCATCTCCTGTAACATTACAGGAATGTCTGCGGGGTTTTGCATAGCGGTTAAAAATGGTGGATACATCACGACTTCTTGATGTGCTATGTGTTCAATTGCGAGCATTATGACACCGCCCCAAAGCATTATGTTTAACCAGCCTATTTTTAAATTTTCAGGTATTTTTTTCCTAAAAATTGTTGTTACTATTGCCACACTCATTGGTGCTACAAAACATGCCATTTTTATCTACCTCCTAAAGCTTTTGCCTTTGGTTTGGAAGTTATCAAGATAACTTCCCAAATTATCAAAATTGGTATCAGCATAACAATTCCAAGTAGAGTTCCATTTGTAATCAATCCATCTGTCTCAAGTTCGATAAATTCCCCGCCCTCATAGCCCAGTATATGATCTACAAGAATCATTATCGATGTTCCCCATAGCATCAAACTGAGAATGTCCAGCTTATATATTCTAGGTTTTACATACCATATTGCGGTTACAGCAATTGCTGCAATTAATGTCGTTACAAACCACACAATATTTTCCTCCATAAATTTTTTATTTTTGTAACATGGAATTATAGGTCTAATATAAAACAATTTTGGTAACAAAAATTTTAAATTCGTGCCACAGTTATCTATAGAACGTGCTACCATGACGGAAAAAATAACAAGATTTGGTGTATCAATAGAACCAGAACTTTTAAACAAATTCGACAAAGCAATAAAGAAAAAAAGTTACACAAACCGCTCAGAAGCAATACGAGACATGATAAGAAAAAACATCATAACAGATGAGAGTAACGAACCTGATTCAGAAGGAATAGGAACATTAACAATGATCTATGATCACCATTCAGGTCCACTAACAAACAGGCTACTTGAATTGCAACATGACCACCATCATGAAATTCTAACAACAACACACATACATGTTGATCACAACAACTGCCTTGAAGTACTGGTACTAAAAGGAAAAACAAGAGATATACAGAAACTCGCTGACTCAATTAAAGCATTAAAAGGAATAAAACACGGCGAGCTCGTGCTAACCAAAAGTTCACTTTAAAAATTTATTTTTTCTGCACAGCTTCGTTTAAATCTTTTACCAACGCCTTAATATCTATACCGTGAACACCTGCGATATCCTTCACTTTTTCAAAAGAGGCCGCAAGACAACCTATACAACCAACATTGTACTTCATGAACACCATTGCGACCTCAGGGTATTTGTCTATTACCTCTTTAATTGTCATATCTTCTGTTATCTTATTTTTAACCATTGTTTTTCACCTTATTTGCCAACGTTATTAATAACCATAATATAATGTTTATTATAGAAAACATGGTGAGGAGAGGACCGGACGGTTTTTCCGGGAGGATAAAAAGATTGGGATCTCTCGAGTTTGAGGACCGTCCGGTTTAACTTAACAAAAAACAAAAGGTCGCTACAACTATTTAAATTAAAACAGGGGGTCATTGAAACTATTAATTGACTTTGTCTCAAAAGTATAAACTCTCAGATAACGAATGCTATTCTAAAGGTGCAGGGAGGGATTTGAACCCGCGGAGTAAAAATTATAATGTATTGAATAAATATCAAATATCAAACAGAACTTGCACATGATACGGTTTTTTGTTTTTCACTTCAAGCATATGATAAGTAACAGCTTTTATCTCTGTACCAACCTTATGCTTAGAAATATTGTGTTTTTCACCAAAAACCTGCGCCCTCAGAGTCTTTTTCTTTTCATCAACTTCTGCTTTAAAAAAACTGAAAACAAGGTTTTGTGAAGCATTTAAAAACAACAGCTCGGACAACCAATCAACCAGCAACTGTTCTAACTCTGGTGCATCCAGTTTTATTTCATATTGACCTGTTGAATCCACCTCAGATTTATCAGTAATTATGTCAAACATGCCTTTTGCTGCGTTCTCAAACGCCTCTGAAAGCGTTTTGCCATATGCTTTTATGCCTATGTCTGCAGTATGCTCTATTATATCGTATTTATCTGTAGTCATAGTGATGCCTTGGACAAGATTTTTTTACAGCCACAGCCTGTTTTTTCATCTAATAACTCAATTGTTGTTTTCAATATCTTTGAAACAAAAGGCTCTTTCTTTTTGTATAAAACTGATATTTCGTCAGCTGTTAGTTTACTCTGCATACCAGCTGCCATATTACAAACAACACACAGAGAAGCATAACAGATCCCCTTTTCTCTTGCTAGAATAACTTCTGGAACAGCAGTCATACCAACGATGTCAGTGTACTGTGAAAAAAGTTTGATTTCAGCTGGGGTTTCTAATCGCGGGCCCTCTGTAGCAAGATATACTCCGGTATCGTGTAGTTTAACTGATGCGCCTTGTTTTTTACATGCTTTTATAAGAATATTTCTGAGAGAAGGACAATAAGGATCGGTCATATCAACATGAACTCTTTTATCATCAAAGAATGTGTATGTTCTTGATTTTGTTAAATCAACGAAATCATGTGGTATAACGAAATCACCTGGTTTTATGTTTTTTTTCAGAGAACCAACTACACCAACTGCTAGAATGCAATCAACATGACAGGCCGATAGCGCCCAAATATTCCCAAGGTAGTTTATCTTATGAGGCGATAAATTGGATTTTTCTCCATGACGATTTAGCAAAAATATCTCATGATCGTGTAGGTTAGCTAGCTCAATATTGACTTCACCATATGGTGTTTCTACCTCTATTTTTTCTGTTTTTTTAGCAAAATTTGGTATTTTATGACCGTGTATGACTCCGATTTTCATGTTATCCCCAAATCTCCCTGTATATTATAGCTGGTTTAAAGCGATTTGTACAATAAATGTTTATCTGTTAAAAGACAATACCTAGTTTTGTATGAAAGTTGCTGCGTTGTTCTCTGGTGGAAAAGATTCCGCATATGCTATCTATATAGCACAGCAATATGGTTGGGATGTAACAAAACTTGTTACCATCATTTCTGAAAACAAGGATTCTTGGATGTACCACACATTAAACATTCATCTCACAGAAAAACAAGCAGAATCAATGAATATTCCTTTGGTTAAAAAGATGACAAAAGGAGAAAAAGAAAAAGAGCTGGATGATTTAGAAGAGATACTAAAAGATCTTGATATCGATGGTGTTATTAGCGGTGCATTGGCATCTGAGTATCAGCGTACGCGCATAGAAAAAATCTGCTATAATCTGGGAATAAAATCGTTTACACCGCTGTGGCATAAAAACCAGGAATTAATTCTAAGAGAACAGGTTAATGCAGGTTTTAAAACAATAATAGTTGGTGTTTTCGCAAAGGGTTTCGATGAATCATGGCTGGGTAAAGCTATAGATGAAAAATGTATAGAGGAGCTAGTAAAAATACGTGATGAACACAAAATAAACATCGCTGGTGAGGGTGGTGAGTTTGAAACCCTGGTTTTAGACTGTCCGTTGTTCAAAAAAAGACTTGTTATAGATGAGGCATCAAAAGAATGGAAAAGAGATAATGGTATAATGCTAGTTAAAAAAGCGCATCTTTTAGAAAAGTGAGTTGCTTAGTAATCAATGTAATGCAATGCTTTCATTTGCTGGAGGAACAAGAATAACCTTTGATCAGTATCCTTTTGATCTGGGAACTCTTTTGTTATAATATCTAGTATATGTTTAACATTATTTTTCCCATCACAGTTTTTCCAAATCAAAGAACCTATTTTGTCAAGATTGGCAACAAACATGTTCTCTTTTTTTACAAAATTACAAAAAGATTTACCGAAGTTGCTTTTGAACTTCGGTACTTTTATTCTAACAAGATCATCTTCTATGTACCATTCGAAGTCTAATCGCCTTGGTACATACTGTAGGAATTCTTCGATAGTTGGTAGTCTAGCTCTATTCTTGTTTTTTCGCATATATTTCTCTCAGCGGGATGTATGCTAGGAGAATCGCTATGAATGCAAACACCAGTATGCTCGGTAGTATCGGTGGGTAATCGAACAATGAAAGATTTATACCACCAATGATTAGGAATGCTACACAAACACCCATTAGGGCCTCTCCAGCGATCATTCCCGCGGTGAGAAGAAGTCCTGTTCTTATAATCTTTTCTTTTGGTTTAACGTCGGTTTGTTTAATCGCCAAATCCCAATCACTGATCTCTTCTTCAGAAGCTGAACCATATTTCTTAGCGATGACCTTATCTGTGGCGTATCTGACTATACCCCCTAGGAATATGGGTGTACTCAAAGTGAATGGTAAATATATACCAATAGCAACTGGTAGAACTGGTAAACCTATCAAGATCAGAACAAATGCAAGCACCATGCCTGCGACTACAAATGGCCAAACCATTTCTCCGCCAAGAACGCCCTGCACAATTCCCTGCATAAGGAAAGCTTGTGGTGCTGGTAGATTTGGGCTGCCTATCGTATACGCTTGATGAAGAGCTTGGATAATTAGTGCTAGTATTGGGGCTGCACATGCTACACCTATAAGTTCAGCAATCTGCTGGTTCTTTGGTGTTGCGCCAATCATTTGACCACAGGTCATTGATTGCAAAACATCTCCAGATATGGCTGCGGCACAACAAATAACAGCAGCTATCAGAATAGCAACGCCGTATGCACCAATGTTACCAGTTAAACCAAAACCGAGTAGTATTAATGAAGTAATTAGTAGTACTGAAACAGTAACACCAGATATCGGGTTATTTGAAGAGCCTAGTATACCTGCCATGTAACCAGCTATTGCACTAGCTATAAATGCAAAGAATACAGCAAAAACAGCCATTATAATAGAAACAATCCATAGGCCCGATATCATACCATAAATTATGGAAATGGGGATAACAAGTATACCAATTAAAATGAATACGAGTTTAATGTTTAGATCTGTATCTGTCCTTTTTTTAGCTGCACCCTGCCCGCCCCTTATACCTTGAACTGCTTCTTTAATTCCACTGGCAAGGTTCTTTCTGAGTCTGAATATTGTATATAGACCACCGACCACCATTGCACCGACACCAATGTATCTAATGTAATGTCCCCATATTTGGAAGAAACCCCAAATTTGAGAACCGATATCAAAATTACCGTTTCCAAAAGCAAGTGCGTCAGATATATCACCTGGGCTAATAGGAGTTGGTAAACCTGTGGCTAGTGCTATGAGAGGAGCAAGTATAACCCACCCGAGTAAACCCCCAACGAAAACAAAAGCAGCAATCTTTGGTCCAATGATCCAACCAACACCAAGCAAAGCAGGTGAGGCTGCCATTCCACCATAGAAAACCCCTGATTTTTCGCCCCCACCAATGTTGTATTTACCTATGTTAGTTATACCCTGAATCGCACCACTGAACATGTTAAGTGCAACCTGACCAAATTTAAATAAAGCAGCAACAAGAACACCAATAACAAGCCAGATACCACTAACTTTACTTCCATCTTTCTTGGCTTTCTCTGAAGATTCGCCACCAACCGTGGTTGTTAACACTGCGGCAACTGCTACCCCCTCAGGGAAAGGTAAATCTGTTTTGATGATCATAGCACGTCTAAGAGGCACCATCCATAGAACACCAAGGGTACCGCCAAGGAAAGCAATTACTGTTGTCTCAAACCAATGAACATCACTCCAAGCACCTATAAGAACAAGAGCAGGTATGGTGAAAATAACCCCAGCTGCAAGTGCTTCTCCAGCAGCAGCACCCATCATACCAAGGTTTACCTCAAGTATGGTTCCTTTAAGAGGCTTCAAGAACGCAAAGGCCATAACTGCACCAGGAATAACAGCTGATACTGTCATACCCGCGTACATACCTAGATATGCGTTTGCTGCACCAAGAATAACCGCAAGGATAGCTCCAACTATGACAGCTTTTACGGTTAGTTCAGGAATTTTTTTACTAGCTGGTATAAATGATTTGAAATCTTCTCTTGATGACATAGTATATTACCAAATAGAATAATATCTTATATTATTTATAAAACTATCGGTACAAACAATATCCATTTTATATATAATAGGTTTAAATAGATACAGTGGAGAATTATATAAGTATATTATTATAAATCTAATGAATAGCGCAGAATGCCTGCCATACCACCAAATGCCACAAAAAGCGAGTCGCCCTCCTCACTATCCTTAGATATAAGATAAACATTACAACCTGTTCTCTCTGCGAAATCAGACAGTTCGTCAATTAAATCTAATTTTTCAACAATCTCCATTGGAATCGATGAATTACATTGAGAACAAGCAGGTTTCACAAAATTATTCAAAGCATCCTCATCAAGTGTCCTTTCCTCATTATAGCCACAAGAAGGGCATTTAATTTTAACCCTATATTTTCGTAGATTCTCAGAAAGTAACAAACTATTTAGGACACTCATCTCCAAAGCTTTACGCACCTGCGGTTCACCATAAACAGCAAGACTCTTGTTGTTTTTTGTTACTTCTTGAAGGAATTGCTTCATGATCTTCTTTTCTTTTGCGATTTTCAGATCAGTCATGGTTTCTGCCGCAGCAGCAACAAGCTCCTTCAAACCGTATTCATCAGTATAACCTGTATCAAAAACACCAATGATCTTCTTTTGAATCTCATAGTGAAAATAACCCTCGTCAACAAAATATTGTTTAGTTGGACCAGACCCTCCAACAATAACACCTTTCAGTTTTTCCTCTGCCCTAAATATTTCGCTGGCCCTCTCACCACATTTAACAAACCATTCATGGGCAGCAATTTCAGTGGCTCGTTCAAATCGTCGTTGAGATTGTCCTCCTCGCCCGTGTTTACCGGGCACCTGTGAAGTCATATATCTAATAAATTCAACACGATTCCCGCGGAGCATACCAATTGTGCATTCT